>Ga0183100_1000244_pt1 | contig 59254 bp, 76 predicted proteins | sample Biomet2_FD_127789 | JGI IMG/M metagenome (GOLD analysis project Ga0183100, IMG submission 127789) | Microbial communities from bioreactor (seeded with anoxic lake sediment) at LBNL, California, USA - Biofuel metagenome 2 | ecosystem: Engineered > Bioreactor > Anaerobic > Unclassified ...
CTTTTTCCCAGAAGATAATAAAATGTAATATAATATTGAAAGGAGGATTCTTTTGAAAATTCTGATTGCCGATGACGAACGGATAGCCCGGTGTTCCCTTCAAAGCATGTTGGAAGAGCTCTACCCAAAACAACATTTATATTTTTATGCCGAAGATGGAGTAGAGTTACTTGATAAAATACATTCTGAGAATCCGGACGTTGCTTTTGTAGATATCAAAATGCCTCGGATGGACGGGCTTTCCGCGTTGAAAACAGCAAGGGAGATTTCTCCGGAAACTATGTTCCTCATACTTTCCGGATTTGCGGAATTTGAATTTGCGAAACAGGCGATAAACCTTGGTGCAAAAAACTACCTGTTAAAACCGGTAAGCAGTGGTGAATTGTCAGAAGCGATGAAGCAATTGGAAACTTCCAGCAAAGAGTCAATCCAAACCGACAACAACCATTTTCAGCTAAAAGTAATTACCACTTTCAACACTTTTCAAGCAAGTGGGCCACACTCTGCTGCCTCACCACTTAACACACCGCTCAATATGTTCATTTTCTATTTAGACAGTTGGAATCACGAAACCCGTAATAAAATACTGGCCAGATTAACTGCCCAGTTACATAAACTAATGGAATGCTTTTTAGAAAAGCAATATCGATACGCTTTGTTTTTTCTGACTAACGGAGAACTATGTATGATAGTTAAAAAAGGATTCCCTAAAGGACACGAAAGTAACCTTACCGAATCCATTTCTCTTATTCTTTCAAAATTCGAAAGACAGGTAACGGCATTTTCTTGTGAAAACAATACCTTGGAAAATCTTTTTAATGAAAGTCAACAAATTCTATCTTCATCCAGCATACGTGCCGTCTATTGTTATGGAAGTGTGATTGCTCTTGATACAATGGAACGTCTTCCGAATTATCACCAACTCTACGAATTTTCAGAATCACTTGAAAAAATTTGTCTTGCCTATGTTGAAAAAAGTTCTATGAGCTTTAAAAGTAATTTAGATAATTTCAGCAAGAATTCTGAAATCCAAAAAATTTTCAAAAATGTAGATTTGAATTCTTTAAATTGTTATTTAGATACATGTCTCCATATTAAGATTGAGACGAAAGGTTTTACAGATTTTATATGTAGCCTTTGTTCATACGCTGATCAAATGTTTAGTACCAACGTGAAAGAGAAAACTGACATTATCAGTCAAATTAAGCAATATGTTTTAGAACATTATTCTGAACAAATCGGTATCAATACAATGTCTGAACTATTCGACATTACACCAAATTACTTGAGTAAAATATTCCATGAAAGAGCGGGCAAAAAGTTTATGGATTACCTCACGGAAGTCCGTATCGACAATGCTCAAAAGTTATTATCACAAAACCCAGATATTACAATAAAAAGAGTCTCTGAGATGGTTGGTTATTTAAGCGCACAATATTTTATCAAGATATTTTTTAAGTTAACAGGTTACCTTCCTTCTGAGTATCAAAAGCGCTTTCAATAAAATTAATATAAAAGGAAGTTTATAATGGCCATTTTATATAATGATTCAAAAAAAACTTTTACGCTTCATACTGAAAAATCGACCTATCAGTTTTGTATTTCTGATTTTGGATACTTGCTTCATTTGTACTACGGCAGCCGAATCAAACATGGTGACACATCCTGTTTGATACACAGGGATGACCACGGCTTCTGTCCCTGCCCGAACGAATCTGAAAATGACCGGACTTTTTCTCTTGATTTTCTTCCTCAGGAATATTCTTCATTAGGAACCGGTGATTATCGCACGCCATGTCTCGTTGTCAGTTATCCTGATGGGTCACGCGCATGTGATCTTAGATATGTTTCGCACAAAATCATTGACAGGAAACCTGCATTGCACGGACTTCCTGCCCTATACTGTGAAAATGACACCTGTGAGACATTGGAAATCACTCTACAGGATTCCATAAAACTCATAGAAGTTCATTTGCTATATTCCGTTTTTGAAAGTCAAAATGCAATTGCCCGTTCATGTTACCTTGTTAACAATACTCAACAAGATATTTTTTTGGAATCCGCTCTTTCCTGTTGTCTTGATTTTTACAGCAGTAATTACGACTTAATAACTTTTTATGGGAGACATGCCATGGAGCGCAGTGTTGAACGTCGAAAGCTTACGCATGGCAAGACCCTAATTGATAGTAGCCGAGGCACTTCAAGTCATCAGCAAAATCCGTTCGTAATTCTATGTAATCCTAACACAGATGAAGATCAAGGAGAATGCTTTGGTATCACGTTACTGTATAGCGGTAACTTTACAGCCTGTGCGGAAGTCGACCAGTTTGCTCAGACTCGTCTTGTTATGGGAATAAACCCGGATACCTTCCGCTGGAAACTTGCGCCTGATGAAAGTTTTCAAATGCCTGAAACGGTTTTATCCTATAGCTCGGAAGGGCTTAGTGCTCTTTCCAACCAATTTCATGTACTTTTTCGAAATAACCTCTGCAGAGGATATTACAAAGACAAGCGCCGTCCTATATTAATTAACAATTGGGAAGCTACCTATTTTGACTTTGATGAAGACAAATTGGTAAGAATTGCTGAAGATGCATCCAAAGTAGGAATTGAACTCTTGGTGATGGACGATGGATGGTTTGGTAAGCGTAACGACGACTGCAGCAGCCTTGGTGATTGGGTTGTGGATTTCAAAAAATTACTGTCAGGACTTGACGGTCTTTGCAAAAAGATTAACGGCGTAGGCATGAAACTTGGCATTTGGTTTGAACCTGAAATGATTTCTGAAAACAGCGAATTGTACCGGAAACATGCTGATTGGTGTCTCAGTATTCCATGGAGGCCAAATCAAAGAGGCCGTTTTCAATTTGTGCTTGATTTCTCACGCTCTGATGTGGTTGATTATTTGCATGAAAGCATTTCAAAAGTGCTGAATTCCGCTAATATTGAATATGTAAAATGGGATATGAATCGCCACTTAACACAGGTCTGGTCTCAAGAGCTTCCTCCTGACCGTCAGGGAGAAGTCTATCACCGTTATGTTTTAGGCGTATACGCTCTTTTGGAATGCCTTATAAAAGAATTCCCTCATATTTTATTTGAGGGCTGTTCCGGCGGAGGCGGACGTTTTGATGCGGGAATGTTATATTACACACCCCAAATTTGGTGTAGCGACAATACCGACGCAATCGACAGGCTCGAAATTCAATATGGGACTTCGTTTGCGTATCCAATCAGTTCGATAGGCTCTCATGTATCGGCATGCCCAAACCATCAGACAGGCAGAACAACTCCTTTAAAAACAAGAGGTGTGGTTGCAATGTCAGGTACTTTTGGATTCGAATTGGATTTAGAAAAATTATCTAAAAGTGATAAAAATGAAATTTCCCGTCAAGTAGAAAAATTTAAAAGTAATTACGAACTGATTCAAAACGGAAATTATTATAGACTAACCAGTCCAAACAGCAGCCAACTAACCGCATGGCAGTTTACATCCGCCGATCAAAAAGAATCACTTGTAAATATCGTCATTACGCGTACCCATGCAAACGCAATTCCTGCAATTCTAAAACTAAAGGGTCTAAACCCAGCAAATGATTACCGAATTACTTGTGATGAAATAGAATTAAAAAGCTACTATGAAGATTGCAGCGGTTCCGTTTTAATGAACGCAGGACTTCGCCTGCCAAATTTATGCGGTGATTATCCCTCTCTGCAAATCAGCCTGATTCAAAAGGATGATGGTTAAATATCTTAAATCAAACAAAAAATAACTTTTAGCATCGCCATTTTAAATTTTATACATAGGTGCTGAGTTAATTACACCATTACTAATTCTTTTCTTTTTCAATTTACAATGGCCTGTACAGATTTATTTCTGTATTATATCAATCATACTACCATCTTTGAAATGAAAAATCAGATTGCTGCCATTATATACAACCACCTTATCCACCGTTGCAAACCACACATTCTCATTGAATTCAGGCAATACTTTCTCGTTCTGCGCAAGCGTTTCAATGAAACGTTGTATATTTTCACACATTGTAATACGGTTACTTTTTTCTGTGTCAATTTCATCAAGTTTCGCCTTGAGGGTTTCATATTTTTCCGCTTGATTCTCGTACTGCTGCTGATATGAGTCTTGGTCAATTGCCTCATGTGCATTTTCTTCAACGTACTGGCGGATATGCTCAGCAATAACCGCAATCTCACATTGCAGTTTTTCTGCCTGAGCGTCCAGTTCTGTAGTATCACCCAAGGCTTCAAGAACGGCGTCGTATCCGGCTATCACTGCCTCTCTGTTTTCAATCAGGCTGTTGAATGCATCCACAAAGGCTTGCTTGATGGAATCCTCGTACAAATGCGGAGTGGCGCAGCGCTTATTACCCTGAAATTTATAATTGCACTGCCAGACCACCTTACGGTATTTACTCGTGGAATGCCACACCTTACTGCCATAGTAGCCTCCGCACTCACCTCAAGCAATACGGCTTGAGAAGCAATCCTTGCCGCTGTAATGGCGGTTGGATTCCTCGCGTTTCCGCATCTCCGCCTGAACCAAATCGTGAATCTCGGGTGGGATTATAGCAGGGTGGAGCGGGAGACGGGAATCGAACCCGCGTATTTTAGTTTTGCAAGCGTTGACAGTTGCAAATAATGGCTGTACAATGCGGTTTTTTGAAATTTATATTTTGTGTATCGTAGCCTATTTTTGCCGGTTTTGATAGGAATAAACCCCAAACAAACCCCAACTTCGAGGCTAATTAATGTAAGAATAAGATCGTATATAAAACCAACTATAATCTCCAATAAAACTTATAGCATGACTTCTTTCGATTTAATCAATACAATTTTGCTTTTTAGCATTGACACTATACCCATAATGTTGTTTAATTATCTCGGAGGGAATTATATGTTTATTATTTACTGTGCCTTAATCGGCTTTGCGGCCGCCGCATTAATTGTATTGATATCCAACAAAGTTAACAACAAGCGAATTGCCTGCACCATATGCTGTCTGCTGGGTATGGCTGTGGCTGTGGTGATTATGATACTACTAATCCATTCGGGTGACGTTTACTTGGGGATAAGTATATGAGCAGACTATATGTTTGGCCAGTGGGTTTTGTGAAATTAGTTAAGGATTTCAAAAAAATTCCCACACCAAAAGAATACATAGGGTCATATGACGGGTACCAGTTTTACAAAACGGATAAAGGAAAATATGCCATAGAGAAATAATTGTTTGAGCTGAGACATTATGTTTCAGCTCTTTTTGTCGAATTAAAAAATATTTTGTAAAATAGTGTAACAAAACTGGATTAATTTGGGTATGGTATATTGAGAGCGGATGTTTGAGAGGTGACAAATATAAGGTGAAGAAACTGCAATTATAATTGCATAATTTGTCGAATTGTGTTATTTTTGTCTAAAACAAGTAATACAGTTAGGTGATAATATGCAAAGCTCACTGACGGAAATTTATACCAGGTACCAAAAGGTTATGCTGTATGTTGCAAATCGAATTTTAGGTAATCAATCACAAGCGGAGGATGCCGTGCAAAATGCTTTTTTAAAAATTGTTAAGCACCCTGAACACGTTATGACTATACCTATTGAAGAGTTAAAACCTTATTTACTTGTTATTAGCGAAAATGCTGCGCGCAACATTTATAAAAAATCAAAACAAATTGATGAGACACCGCTCGAAAATGTGGAGTTGATCGGCGAAAACAGTCCTGAAGATGCCATACTTTCAAAGCTTGATATGATTAACATCTTTAACATGCCACAATTTAATATCCAATACAGAGATATTATTATCTTGAAGTATTACTACGATTTGGATGATAAAACGATAGCTCATACGCTGGACATCTCGGAGATCAATGTACGAGTCAGGCTATCAAGAGCCAAAAGCCAGATGCGTAAAATACTTGATTTTGGAGGTGTTAAATATGGATGATCGCGAGCTTGAAAAATTGATGTCTGCCAGTGCTGTGCGTCAGGTGCAATTGCTGAATGATTCCCTCCCGTCTGATGCTGAGTTGAACGAGATTACTCCGTCCGAGGAATTTCAACAATATATGCGAACGGCTATTACTAAAGATCAAAAAAGACAAAAAAAATTACAGAGTCGAAAACGGCTTCGCAAGATGGCAGCTTGCTTTGCGATTGTTGTGGCTGTTTCTTTTGGTGTTATTATGTCAGTAGATGCAACCAGGGCAAACTTCTTTCAGCTTTTTGAGAAGAGCTTCAGTATTTCCAGCCAACATAGCGAAGGTTGGGATAAAGAGTTTAATGCTCAAATTGCAACGAACTGTCATCATGTATACCTGCCATCCTGGATGATCGAAGGTTTTAAAGCGACTCAGCTGTCACAAGGTATTCAAGGGTGTACTATCACATATAAGGACGGCGATAAAACTGTAAGATTGATACAAAATGATAATTACGGAAATGCCTTAAATGATAGTGAAACGAAAACAATGGAGAAAATTATACTTGAAAAGCAAATTTACTATTACAGCGAGAAAGACCGTTCCGGCGCGGTTTCTCGAAAATTAACATGGACAACAGACAATAATAACTTCACATTAGATGCTACAATTAGCAGGGCCGAGTTATTAAAAATAGCTCAAAGTCTTGTGTTGAAAGAAAGTTAGAGGTTAAGAATGAAGATTAAAAAAACCTTAGCATTACTCCTTGTAATTTCAATGATTGGATATATCGGATCTTTTTCTGCCAGCGCAGCCACAATGAGTTCAAGTAAGGATAATGGTATCATTCATTTAGACTATGTTAATATATCATCTGTATCAAACGAATTAACCGTAAACGGGAAGGTACTTAATGTCTACGCGGGAACTTTTGGATATTTTGATGTAAATAAGTGCGGGGTCACTGCTACACTTCAAAAACTTTCTGGTTCAAGTTGGACAAACTATCGAGTATGGACAGCAACATCTCCTTCTGCGCATCCTGATTATGTTGTTATCGATACCTCAGTCACTGTTACTTCAGGTCAATACAGATTAGTCTCTTCTCATTCTGTCACTGTTGGGTCTGATACTGAGTTTGAGGGCATGATGAGCCCAACCAGAACAGTTTCGTAAAATGTATTACAGCGAAATATCAAAAAGCGAAGTAACAGAACCAGAAGCTGTTAAACAGATAATCGATCTTTGTTCTCGGTGGTACCAAATTGCACAACCTAAATACAGTTTTGGCAAATACATAAAGAAACATCCAGAATTTTTAGATATTGAATATTGGCCATACTTTGAAAAATTAGAACAGTAATGGATATGCCCGCCGGTTTAATTGCCGGCGGGCTTTCATTTTGAGATAATCAATGTAAACATTTAGGTTTATACCGAGACTTTCGACAGATGTATGAACGTAAATTTACCAAGCGTCCATGTTAGAGGGCTGAATTTTTTAACTTATCTAAACAACAATTTCAGCAACTGGGTACTTGGGAGTGAATTCGACTTTAACTTTTAATTGCATACCGCGATGTATAATAGTCCCCTTATATTTTGATGAATAGCATCTGACATCTTTATATCCATCTATATTGATAAATGAGTATCCATTCCCAACATAGTTGACCGTTCCAGAAAAAAATGAGTTTAAACCATATTCGGTCGGTGTAAACATTACTTTTTGAATATTAAACATTTCTCTTCGAATAGATTCATTAAATACCTTATCTGAATTGGTGAAATCTTTATTTAGAAAATACAATCCACCTAGCAAAGCAATAAATCTTGGATCCGAATATCCAAACAGTTTGCTTTGTTCTAAAATTGCAATTCCAGTTTCTATACGTTCTCCTGTAATTAGAAGCACTTTGGCATACTCCATATTAGCTTGGTAGTCATCGGTTGTTTCAAGCAGTATAGATTTAAGTACCGTTTTAGCTTCGTCATATCTTTGACTTACAATGAATGCTTTAGCAAGTAGGTATTTCGATAATTGACTTTTTGGCGCCGCATCTACTGCGTTTTGCAAAGATTTAATACGATTCGGCATATCACCTATGTACTCATCAATATTAGCTGATTCAATCCAAATAGATTCTTTATCTGTTGCTTTTTTAAAACCTTCTTCGATGATATCTTCTGCTTTGGCTAAATAAAGAGTTTGTTCACTTTCATCGTCAATTTTTTTGGCCCAAGAGAGATATAGTGAAGACAATCCTTGGTAGCAATATGCATCCTTAGGATTCATTCTTTGGGCAGTTTGATATGCCTCTTCGCTTTGGCCTACATATCTTCGTGCGACCCCAATATTGCTTTCTCCTAATGCCATATGCTGCAAAATATACCCTTTTGTATGGTAAAAAAATCTGTTTTTTAAATCCATCTTGATTGCTGTTTCGATAACACTTAACGCAAGAGATTCTTTTTTTGATCTGACTAACATTCTAGAGTAATGTTGCAAAATGTATGGATTGTCTGGATCAATTCTTATAGCTCGCTCAAAAAAGCGCATTTTACTTTCTATTGATACTAAAGAATCGACCAACTGATCTGAACGTATGAAATTGTCAAATGCTTTTTTATCCATTGGATAGGCAATATTTAAATTTTCCAGAACAGAATGTATATAGTTATCCCGTTCAACTGGAGTTAAGCAGCTATTCCACACAATGGTCGCTATTATTCGATGCCTTGTTCTGATTGCATATTCTCCAAACTCTTTATTTATCTCCTCATAGAAAATAACTCCATTTAATGATAATAAAATCAAAGAATATATTTCCACAAGGGGAGTCCCAAGAAGTTTCGATAATAGTTCAATGCGCAATAGGGCAGAATGTTGGTGAAAACAAGAGACTATCGCGTATGCTTTTTTAGCCAAATCACTTTTTATACCAAAAAATTCATCCTGTATAATTGAATCAAAGCTTTTCCCCTCTGTTGCCTCTCGTATGGCAACAAGTAATTCACGATTGTAATTCTTTTTTATTTCTAATACTTGAAGGTCTCTAGCTAAATACTTAAGTTTATTAAGTTCATTATTTTCAGATAGAAAATCGATTAAATTTTCTATCTCAACATCCGTTAAGGACTGAATTGTAAATGCTTCCCCTGCAAATTTTAGTTTTGCTTGAATAATCTCATTTGACCTATCACCAATAATTATGATTACATCTTTTTTGCTTTGTTTTGAATGCGTGATTAGGGTTTTTAATTGTGCTGCATAATCAGCTGCGTCGTCTATTATAAAGAAGCATCTCTTGTCGCTAAAAAAATTACATGCAAAAAAAACGTCTCCTTCTCTTAACTCTCTTGAAGAGCTATGAAAGAACACTTTGCCTATATTTTCTTTTATTAGCCGTTTTGCAATTGTCATTAGGAGAGTGGTAATCCCATACCCAGCGGATCCGGTTATAACACAGACTCGCGTTCTTTTTTTAGGTTCCGTTGCGTAATCAATTAGTTGATCGAATATTTCATCTTCAATACTTCTGATGAAATATTTATTACTAAATATAATAGGCCATGTAGGAAGGTTCCCTCGTACATAATTATAAACATCGGGACTTCCTAACACTGGCATTTGATTTAAATATTGCCACGATGTCATTAGGCGCAAAATAGGTACAGGATAATTAGAAAATTCTTTCTGGAAATCATCGGGGATACTTTGCTTATACTGCTTATAATTATCCTTAGGTGAGAATTGAATGTTTAATTGCAATCTTGCTTCCTTCACAAACTCAGTAAAAGTTTCACTAATTGTTTCAATATTTCTTTCCTTCCATATAAATTGATCCATTTCACTTGTGTTCGGATCAATTCTATATGATAGCTCGGGCTTGAATGGTAATAATTCCATCTCCAAATCACTCACTATAGTGTTAAAATTGGAATCGTTATTTGAATATCCAGAATACAAAATGCAGGATGATGCCATTCTTTGTTTTAACAACGCAAATAATGAGCGCCTTTTTTCTTCAAATTTAGAATAGTCTTGAGATGTAATAATAATGTCGGAACTTGTTTCTGAAAATAAATATCCATGCAAATGAATTATAGGTACATCAGTAGCTTCATTATAATCGCGTAGTCCAGAAACATGCGTAATAGTTACATATTGCTGAATGGGTGATTCACAGAAGTCATAGGCTTGCTCTATGGTATTATCGTAGTTAGTTGTGAATATTGCCTTCCAGCGTATGGTCGGTATCCAAGACATAAAATCATCTGGGTGTGCCTGTGATAAGCATGATTTAATAAAAGAAATCAATTCATCTCTACCCTTATTTTTCGCAACAACAAATTGCGAAATTTTGGCAAGATCATACTCATTCTCCGTTGGAACTGAAAAATGTTTTGTAATTTTTTGAGCAAGCGCTTGTCCATCAGGTATCGCATTCCCATCTGGATCGATCATGTTGTAACCCATACCCGCGCCTATAAATAGAACGGCCGAACCAGATTCTATGGCTTGCTGTAATCTAAATGGTATCGACATTTTATTTTCCCCCTGATTTTCACTTTGTAATATATAAAATAATACCACATAATTCAACAAAGACAATAACAAATAAAAAAATCCCTCGTCAACCTTAAAATAGTCAACAAGGGATTTGCAATAATTTGTATTAAATTACATCTCGATCGCTGAACCATCCGTAGGAGGATTAGGCGCTGTGTTATTATTAACCGCTGTTGCTGCAGCCTGCTGGGTCATATCTTCCGGTACAGGAACAATCGTACCAAAGAGTGGCGCAATATTCTGTGTGGCCGTATTGGTCGTGCTGACCGCCGATGCATCTACCAAGCCTTCGCCGACTATGTAAGCGATTACGCTGCCGAGCGACATAATTACTCCACTGATCTGCGTGGTAGTGTTGGCGTCCACAGCAAAGAGCGCCAGAATGCCGACGATCAAGCCGGCCAGTGCCATCCAAAATTTGCGCGATGTAAGTTTCTTACTGATATTCATAAATAACCTCTTTCCGCCGGGTTAACCGGCTATTTTAATATAAGCGCTAATATTGCGGCGACAAGCCCACTGGACAGCGCCGTAATGATTGCCTTTGTAACCGTATCCCAGCGCTCGGCAGGGCGGGCGGTGATTGCCTTGACATCACATTTTATCTCTTTAACGTCACAGTCCAGCCCGTCCACTTTGGTGTCCAATCGAGCCATTGCGGCGGTAAGCTGCCGTATATCTTTAACCTCATCGGTCAGCTCATCGATACGGTGGTGAGCCGATTTCGCACTATCTAACGCCTCCTGTGCTATATCCATTTGCGCTCCTCCTACTTGATTTTGACCGTGAACAGCTTCGTATTTTCCCCCTCGGGGTAAATTCCTACATCCTGACCCGACTTTCCGATTGGTACGATATGCCACAAAACATAGCCCTGTTGGATGCATTGAATGATCTGTACCACGCCCGCCGTACCGGTGACTACCTTAATGTCGCCGGATGTCTTAGCGGTGTAGCAGTTTTCCCTTGCAATTTCAACTGTGCCGGACGTATCACAGGTGTAAGGCTTCGCCGCAAAATCCTTATAGCTGATATCCATATCCAGCCCGTTGCTTGTGATGCCGTCCACCTTGCCGTCGCTTGCGTACTGCCACATATCACATAATGCGCTGCGGTCGGTGTCTGCAGGAGTAGCCTTGTTGTACCAGGCCATCCAGAGCGGGATACCGGCCGCTTTAATGCGATCCACGTCAAGCAGTTTGGCCATGTACAGCCAGTTACGGTTGCTGTAAATCATGGGTTGATAACCTGTGGCCTTAATACGCGCGCAAAAATCCAGTGCAAGGGCGGTCAGCTTGTCCCGGCCGAGGTCGGACAGTTCGGTGCCTTTGGGCGGGTTCTCAACATCGACAGCGACCGGCCAAGTGATTTTATACGGCTTAATGGCTGCCAAGCAATCCCGCGCCTGATCGGCTGCACTGCCCGCGCGAAGAAAATGATATATGCCGATCGGCAGACCTGCTGCGATTGCCGCGGCCGCATTGGCCGTAAAGCGCGGGTCAACATAATTGACACCCTCGGTTGCCTTGAGCATGACGTAATCGATGCCGGCAGCTTTTACACGCTTGAAATCCGGATTGCCCTGATGATGGGATATATCAATGCCTCTGTATGTACTCATGCATATGCCTCCCCTGTTATGGTCTGATATTCTTCCGGTGTAATCTGTCCGTAAGGGTTTGTATCGGTCTTTACGGCCTGCCGGAGCTTGTCTGCTGTTATCCAATGCTTGTTGTATGCCAATGTCCAAAATGCCATTACACTACACCTTCTTTCAAACTGATAATGTCAAGCTGTGCCTGTACAAGCGTGGCACCCATCGTGTCCACTGTGCTGTTAAGTTGCATATTTTGCAGCGTCATATCTGCAACCGACTGCCCTAAAATGTCATTTTCCCCTTGTAAAGCCTTAATGTTTGCTATTAACTCTGCCGTAGGTTTTGGTTTCGGAGGGTTCCACCACGTCAGTGTGTGCCCATCAATCTGCCCAATAGTAACTGTAAAATTGAGTAGGTCAAACGTTTGGTCAGTTGTAACATGGGGTGTATCATCCGTTGGAATTGCAGGCAAAAGTGTAATGATATCACAGGATTTCAGGTCATAAGAATAAATATTCATGATTTACCCCCTTAACTTATAAAACCAACTATATTAGGCGCATTACTGGTCAATGTAATTGTCTGTAACAATGTTAAAGCTGAACTGTTAGTTGCAAAATCTGAGCTTAATGAAAACAGTTGAAAAGTATTATAACCATATGCACCAATGAGTATTAATTTATTGTCATCGGATAATTTTAAGCTACATGGTGTTGTTGGGACTATCAGTTGGTTTATCAGAGTCATCGTAATAATCTCTACTACAAATAAAGTAAACGCAGTGTTTACAAATAAGATATACTTCCCATCATTTGTAATATCAAATGTCTGCTTTCTATAATCTGACGAGCTGTTTGACCAAGCACTACCTTGGGAATATGTATACCCACTTGCACGATAAGGAATTAATCCAGTTGATGGCCAATGTACTATCAAATCATTGCTGTTTGGAATGAATTTTACATAATATGCATTTCTTGTACTAACATTTCCACCAAACAGTAAACTAACTGGTATTTGGTTAGCAACAGATAAGATTACCAAAGCAGTGTATCCAGATACATAACTATGACCAATGGCTATTCGCGACCCATCATAATTAAAATCCAAAGACTGGACACTTCCACTTGCAGAATAATAAGTTGTAATTCGATATTCAGTATTAGTTACTTTCTTAAAGAAAAATGTGTTTCCATTAACTGCACCAGCGGCTATACATGAAGCATCCTTTGTAATAGCAATACTATTAAATACAAGAGTCGGAAGTGCACTTCCATCTGCACTTAGAAAAGATATTGGAATAAAAGAATCACCTTGTCTAAATCTTCCAAGAATCCGTCCTGCTACATTAACAGCTGCAACTATTGTTAATCCATTTTCGCTTCTTGCCATATCATTTATACTATAGCTTTCTTGAAATATCTGAGGATGACTCACTAATGAATTTCCTATACGATTAAAGATGGCATCTGAATAATACCCTGAAACTTGAACCCCTCCAGTATAAACATAACTTCCTTTTTGACTAATCATTAACCACTGTGTGCCATCCCACATATAAGCGGTGCACATATCGAGCACACCCGAAAGTCTGGAATACACAAGAGGAATTTGCATCGAGATATCTATAACTGTGCCATTGCTGTTGACAGAACTTGCTTTCCAAGGCATATCAACGGTATTTGCCGGATTACGTTCACTTGTAAATGCTATTTTTGTTGCGCCGACTTTTTTACTTTGAGTAACAACTTCTGAACTATTTGGAGGAATACTGCTAAGATACAGCGTTCCATCATCACCAAGAGTTACCCCTTGAGCCAGTTTAATCTTAGTAAAGTCAGCTTCATTTCCAATTACCCAAATATGACCATTTGCCTTTGCATCAGCGGGTGTAGGCATTGCAGGGTCGATTGTGAGCGGGAAGTTAAAAACTTCAATGGTGTTACCTCCCGCGCTCTTAAAACCCAGCTTTGCACCGTCGAGCCGCACCCCGGTCACCCAACTATCCGATTTAAACAGGTCAGCCGGCAGCACTTCACCGTTTTGCAGAGTGGCTGTAACCGCTGTGCCGTTGACCGTCCATGTGTCACCGTCTGATATACCAGCCGTGGCTAAAAACTCGACGTTATTGCCGGTACCGGACAGATCGTGCACGGTGCCGGTTTTGGTGTGAATGTAGGTGCTGACGTGCGCATCTAAATTCAAAATATGACCGTTAACCTCAGTACCGATACCATTAAATACGCTTGCCCCGGACTTATCCCCCACCTGCGTGTAATCTGTCACATCTTGCAGTGAAATTGTTCCGTCGTCGTTGTCAATCTGCGTATATTTCCGCAGCGGAGTGGACGGTATGTAATCTTTGTAATCCGTTTTTAAACTCACAGTTCATCAACTCCCATCATGTAAGATAATTTATTCAATATGTTCCATTGCCCTGTAATCGCATTGTGCAACCTTAAAATATTCCCCTCGATAATGTTCAATTCTTCTGCGTTCCAACCTACTGCTCCACCTGTGTACCTGTTCATTGCAACGTCAGTGGGCGGCTTGTACAGGTTCGCTTCCAATCGTGTTATATTATCCACAATATTGTTTAAAAACGTATCGAACGGGAACCCATCAATCGTAAAATCAGACATAGTGATCATTGGAAAGTCTACGTACAACTGTTCTGAAAATTCCTTTATATACTGAATGTTCCCTTTTATCCGGTTATAGTCCGGATTCAAATTGAAATAATCGCCTGTGTAATTTCCCGCCGAATCATACGTCTGCTTCCAGTCTGTCTTTGGCTCTATCCAACTCACATTACCACCGCCTTTACGCTACCCTTGAGACTTCCATCAAATTCGATTTTATGTTCCATAATTCTCGCTGGAAACAGTGATTGAAACTGGCTTTCCATATAGATTAAATCGTGTGCGTCCAGTTCGGGGTTGCCGCGATAGTCCGTTGTAAGCTGATTCCGCTTAAAGAAATAGTCCGCCAACCAAATAGCTGTGTTCTGCGCATTTGTTACATCCGTAATCAATGGATTTTGCAGCGGAGTTTTTGTTTCACCTTTTGGATTGATTTCTTTAATCACACTGATCGAACTGTTTGTTAATTTCTTTCCGGATAGAATCAGTGTGGCTGATCCGGCTCCGGTCAGTGTAACCGTGGAATAATAAGTGTAGTGCGATTCGCTCGTAATTGTGCCACCTGTAACCGATGTGGTTATTTCCGTTGATGCATCATGTGATATATTCAGCGTGATTTCACCCGAAAGTATCATATCGGCTTTATACAGTTCAGCTGCAGCAGATTCGGGGGTATAGATGTAACACAACACTTCAACAGATTTCGCCAATGCCAGTTTTGTTACGGTCGGCTTATCCGTGGCAGTACCAAAATCAATGTTCATATCGTTGACACGACCGCCACCAATCTGATTGATGATTGCTCGGCGGGTACCTACACTCCACTTGTGAATCTCAATTTCAACAGAAGTTATGCCCGATACGGCGTGTTCAACCGTGTAATTCACTGAATTATTTACCACATTCAGCCGGTCAATCTCTACCCCGTTAGCCTTATAGACAACATCAAATTCCGTTGCATATTCCGAATCGATATTATCAAAAGTAATCGGAATCTGAAATACAGAATACGGAAACGAATAAGTCCATCCATAAACCGGATAAATTGCAAACAATCCAGTTGAATCGCATATTCTATCGGAAACAAAACCGGTGCGCATATAATTTCCGTTGTCTGGTAGGATTACTTTATCACCGCGCCATGAGTTCGGCAGAAAATCGATATATTTCTGTGTTGGTAATTCCGAATCGTTATAGGCGCTGTCTGAGTCACTGAAAACCACATGGCCGTTATCATAAATTCGGATCGTTGGGTCTAATGCTATTTCCAGTTTAATTGCGCCGGTTCGATCAGTATATAAAATGCACTGTCCGGCATTGGCTATTATCTGCAAACATTCACGGTGCGTGGCAACGGGTAAAGCTGCTTTCGTAATTACGGAGCGAAGATGTTCGTCTATAATGTAATGTTCCACACCTGCATCTGTCAGAACTTCTTCGGCCAAATCGTACAGTGTGATTCCGCTGGGTCTGTACAGCCCGTGGCTGAACATTCCGGTCAGATTCGATAAATTGTCCACTGCGGTAAATGTTGCCTGATCTCCCGCCACAACCGGTGCGCTTTCAAGTACCAGGTTATCACCTACAATCCATTCTACAGAGCCGTCGTCCAACGTATAACCGTAATCTATTTCAATCGGCTGTCGTTCATCCATGAATGCGGTCATCCCCTGCGGGTTGAGCGGATTATATAATTGATTCATATTGTCAATTACAAACGCCAATGATTTTTTAGTTAGGGTCAAAGAGACAAAATCCACACTGGTTGCATAGCTTGTTTTAATCAGTTCTTTATTTCCGAACGAAACGATCTGACCGAATTGGATTCTATTTAATCGGATTCTCCGACCGGCCGCGAACGACTTTACAAATTCTATTGTGATTTCGGTCACGCCAACCAGTTTGTCCGGCATGGTGTATTCATTTGAATTGGGATAATATGACGTACCGTTTACTTTGATTTCTTTCGAGTAATCTTCAAAAATAAAGGTCAGTCCGTAAATATCCTGTGTATCTGTGAATTGAATTGTAATGATCGGGTTTGCTGTGAATGTGTTATTACCACCGCTCAGAACGTCAGAAACATATCCGGTGTAACCGTAAGGGCCCACGGCGGGAAGAATCCGCTGCGTACCATCCGCACGCCAGTAATTCCGCTCGAGTGTGGCATACTGCTTATCGGGGAGAACATCATCATTTATGGTTAATTGGCTATAATTGGTGTGACCGTTATCTGCAAACTGAGCCTGAATCTTTGCGGAAAGATTGAATACTCCGTAAGACACCCGCACAAACGAACGGTTGCGAATAGACTTTTTCATTTGTGTTTTGTAGGCGGTACTTACTGGTTGCATTATTATTCCTCCAAAAGGCCGCAGTCGATGATATTGCATTTACAATTTATATACTCCGATGGGAGCCCCGTCTGTGGATTGACTTTAAATACGTCCGCCGTCCGGTTCCCTGGATACATTTTAATTTTTTTCCATGTATTATGAACCGGGTCGGGATAAGTCACAGTCAAATCAAACTTTTCAAACTCCTGCAGTAATTCTGACCACACTGCGGCAGATAGGTGCGGCCACGAAAGATTGTCAACTTTTTGCTGGTCCCGTCCTACTTTTTGCCCGACAAATTCGTTGTTCGCGTTTCTGCCGTTGCTCACCGTCGTAGCAATTTCATAGCCGATCCCCCTTGCCGGAGCCGGGAATTGCTTACCGTTAATTGTAATAAATGCGTGCATAACCCGCCTCCTCAGAACAAAAATAAAAAGCCCGACAAAAAGAGATCAAAAATCTCAAATTATCGGGCTTAAAGCCTCATTGCGTGGTATTCAATTTCTTATAGTATAGCATGATTATTAGAAGTATTCAAGATGGTTTTTATTGACTTTTTCGCATAAAATGATATTATTATGGCAGGAGGGGATTATATTGAAAAGAATTATAGTATTGATTTTATGTGGAACTATTCTGTTCAGTTTGATTGGGTGTTCCAATAATGAACAGCTACATGGGGATTTTGATTATACGCCTTCAAACCCATCTGTAAGTTCATCTCAGAACTATTCAAGCTCCAGATTATCTGAAGCAAATTCGAATTTGACTTCTCAGCAAACTAAAGATATAGTGGATAAATTACCATTGTCTTATGCTTCAGCATGGGCGACGGCATCATTTGGGGATAGTACAATTTGTGCTGAATTAGATAAAAATAATTTTCAATGCATAGCGAAATCAAAATATGATTCATCATCCAGCGGCATTAGAAACATGTTAGAAGATGTTAAGCTTGCTTCAATAGTTATGAATAAGATGCCAGATACATTGACTTATCAAAACATTTATGTAAAAATGCTTGATAAAAATGGAGAAGAAACATTAGAAATTGGCTTAGCAAAAAACAATGGATCTTTTTCATTGAATGAGATATCTGGGAATTTTAAAAAGCTTGGTGATTTAACAACGGGCATTAATGAATTCACACAAAACCAGTAAAATAGCAACCAGTATAAAAACTGGCTGCTATTTTTATGTCTTATGATGGTTGCATCCCGAGGTTGTATCCACGGTTAGAATTGTGCTTGTTGGTATTCTGACTGACTTTTTCACCATCAAGGTTTACTGTAGTATCTTTTTCAAGCAATGCCCGTAATAGATTGTTTTGCTCAACGAGTAATGAGATTTTCGTTTCCTCATTTTCATCATTGCTTGCATCGGAATTATTTTGAATATTCTGAGATATTTGTGCAGAAACACCTTGAATCCATGCTGCGTTTTCGGATAATGGAACTACTGCTTCTGGACCGCGCTCGCCTACGCCGATTAACTGCGGACTATTGAAAATACCGCCTTGAGCATACCATTTGACGTTAACCGTAGGTATAGAAGTCATTCCGAGCTTTTTTGCTGCGTTTGCGGCGAAATTGTCGTATTTATCAAGGCTGTCCCATCCGAATACTAAATGAGGAACTTTGATTTGAAGGTTCTCCCACCATCCTGTGAATTTAGTCCACATGGTTTGAACACCATTCCACAGGCCCTGAATAAGATTTTCACCACTGGATTCAAATACTTTAGATGGAGAATGAATTTCATTTGCTTCATTAAACCAGTTTACGGGATTTCGTGATAATTCAAGCCAATTTGGTTTATCCTTAACAATTTGACCGTTTGCTCCGAGGAACAATCCCTTAGCAAGATTTTCACCTGATGTGGTTGCATCTGGTATTTTCCCATTGACTCCCGCCACAAAGCTGTTCGACATATCAATTCCCAACGCGGATAGATTGCCTTTGAGCGTCGGTGTGATTTCAGTTACTTTCCCAGTGACAGAATCTTTTATGCTTATAATTGTTCCGCTTGCACTGTCTTTTACAAGCTGCAGATTATCAGTTAACCCCTTTGCCACATTCTTGTTTAAATCTTCTCCCGCGCCTTTTGCGGTAGCAAGCAAATTCACAAAATCTGGATCGGTCGAAAGCTTTTTGCCAATCATGTAATTTATAGAGTCCTGATTTTTAGTTATTGCTTCAAGCTGATTTAGATCAGCCAGCCCTTTAGCGACATTAGCAGGAACTGATATACCGGCAGCCTTGGACGATGCTGCAATTTCTTCCAGATCAGCCTTGGTTGGTTGAAGCTGCGCGACCAAGTCTTTAATATTGCTTCTTGTCGCACTGGAAATATCCAAATTTCTGATTTTCGTGTTATATGCGACACTAAAATCACCCATCCATTTTTCCATTGGTTGTTCATACATTTCAGATGGGTTACTCATTCCCTCAATTGCTCCGTCTTTAATGGCATCACGCAAACTGTAGGAAAATACAGACTTAGATTTATCGACTTCAACTTTAAACTTTTGATTTAGCGCGTCAAGACTAACGTCAAGCCCTTGAAGGGTAAGCGTGGCTTTCTGCTTGTTAAAATCCGTCTGAATAGCTTGAACAGCTTTGTCATATTCAGCCTTGTTTCCATCTTCCTTGTATTTTAGTTCAGGAACTGTTAGAGCTTCAACCTTAACCCCACCGGCTTTGTCCATTTGGGTTTTCAAATCTTTTTGAACCTGTGACTGCATGGTTTTGAAACTATCCGGCGTAATTGCTCCTGCACCCAGGTCTAAAGTGAGTGAAGTCAGTTTTGCGCTAAATTCAGCATCAGAAATTTTCTGCAGCAATTTAGACATTTTCGCCTGAATATCCGAAATCTTTATTGCCTCTCCCTCGGTAAGTATTCCATCTGCGAAAGCCTTGTTAACCTCGTTCGATAGTTGCGTACCGAGTTTGTCCAATTCCATTTGCGCGTTTCCATAATATTTTGAAGTAAACGCGGTTAAACTGGTCAATGTGGCGCTACCGGGCGTTAAAATAGCATTTAGAGCAAGCTGAACTGTATATTGCTTCTGAGATACATACTGTTTTGCTTCTGAAATAAAATTATTAATTTCGTTTTTGTACGAATCAATTTCATCCGGTGTTAATTTCAAACCAATTGAAACCTTCCAGTTCATCTTATCAATCTCATTAATAGCGCTCTCAATACTCGACTGAATTTCATCCAATTTGCTTTTAGCGTCAATATACGTATCAACCTGAACTGTAAATTTCGTTGTAGTCAATCTTTTCGCAATGCTCTCGACTTCTTCCATGGATAATTCGAGCGTTCCGAACCGTTTCGCCAGATCATCTGCTTTATTTTGCTGCCAGTTCTCATAAATAGCCGCACCGACCAAAACAAGTGCACCAGCTACAGCTGCTATAGCCAAAGCCCACGGGTTTGATAGTATTGGAAATAACGATTGTAACCCTTTAAGAACACCGCCCTCTCCGCTGATTGCAGCGCCGATTTTCATGAGGTTCGTAACTAAACTATATGTAACCATAGCCACACCTATTGCGAGAAGAAAATCAGCAAATTTATTCGGATTCTCGATAATCCATGTTCCGAACGGTTTGATCGCATCATTCCACAGAAAGCTAAAAATATTGCTCAAAGCCTTTACTGCAGCGCTATCTTTGAACTCATTCATCAAAGTTCTGACTTTTGATGTTATACCGTCAATCTGACTGTTCACTCCGCCCAGCAACATATTGTAATCCGGTAGTTTAATATTGCCTAATACACTGCCGCCGCCAGTACCTACTCCCGCTTCAGTACTCGCTGAATCAGAATCTTTGTTAATTACGTTAAGTTCATCGAAACCACCGATCAGATTATCCATCTGCTTTTTAGACTTTTCTGCATTATCTCCAATCGCTCCCACTCCTGTAGCCGCGTCGTCCGCCTCGGTTGCAATGTTATTGAGCGAAGAATAGTCAATTTTAGGTAATTCAAATCCAATTAGCGAAGCGAATGAACTTGCCATTTCACCGACAACTTTTACAACTGCGATTGCAACGGGCAAAATCATTTCAAGCGCCGGAATAAATATTGAACCGATTGCACGGCCTGCAATGGTAAATTGTGCTTGGAGGACACGCAATGCGTTCGCCGGAGTCTGAATTGTTCTGGCCATATCGCCCTGTGCATTTTTAGTTTGCTTCATGATTGCAATGTATCTCAGCTCAGCTTTATCAGCCTGATTCAAATCAGTTATTTTTTTATTGATTCCAAGATTATAAAGTTCCTGCTGCAATCTTGCCTGAGAAGTATCAATTCCTAACTGACGGAGTGCCTTAGTCTGCCCTGTGATGCCTGATTCTAACTTTTCAAAACTGGTTGCTGTGGATATGTTATAAAATGATGCAAGGTCATAGCCAAGCTGGGTAAGGTTCTCCGACATAGTTACGGCATCCTTATTTGTAACGCCGAACGATGTATCGATCTGCTGAAACAGTCCCATGTACTTCATGGCTTCGCCCGAATCTATGCCGAGTACATTTTGCAAGCTGTTAGCAAGTTTCTCCCCTGACTGAGCTGCGGTTCCCATAGCCACATCGAACAGATTCATATTTTCAATATAACTGTTTATGTTCGTGATAAATCCTCCGAGGACATTTTCAACCCGCCTTAAAATGAAATACGCACCATAGAAATTCTGTAGTCTGAACGCATTTCTCGCAGAACCTCCAAATTTTGAAACACTTTCATTAGCGCTATCCGACGATTTTTTAATCTCATTGACTGAACTCGCCGAATTCTTTGCCGCTGAACCGATTTCAGATACGGATGAAGCCGCTTTAGAAGAAGATATAGGAACAGCATCAATTGTTGCACTCAAACTTTTTTGTGCTTCCAACTCCCACGTATTTGATCCCCCTGTCAATTTTACAGGAGCGCGGAGTGCACCGTCAAACATCGGAGCTTTTGCCTCTGTTTTAACTGTAGCACGCGCCACCGCGTCATTTAAGCTCTGTTCAGCTTCGGCGGCAAACTTAGCTGATTCGGCAATCTGGTTATTCTTCGCCACAATTTCAGCCAATCCGGATTTAGCCTTTTCAGAAACAAGTGTGGATTTATCAATCGTAGCCTGTGACTTCGCAATTGTGGCCGCTGTTTTAACAGCATTTTCCGATATACCCCCACCACCTGAGTTTGCTATACTTCCAAGGCTGTTGACGAGCGTTTTTACTTCCGAAGACATTGATCCAAGTGAATTCACAGAGGTTTTCAAAGCATCAATTTTTCCTGTTATCTTACTGGTATCAACATCGTTCAGTTTGCTGAAGCTGTTCACGATTGAAGAAATAGTTCCGGCCTTGCCTTTCAAGCCGGAGACAGCAGAGTCCAATTTATTCAGCGAAGCGGCGATTCCGGACAATTTGTCCACACCACCACCAACACTGGATTTTAAGCGCTGAATACTCTCGGCGAGTTTATTCACACTATCAACGCTTGAATTTGCTTTTGCGTTTATTTCAATTTGAAGTCTGTCAATCGTCTGTTCAGCCAAGAGTATTCGCCTCCATCTGTATTTTAATTAATAGATTGTGCTCTTTTATCATTTCAGATACTTTTTCTTTTTTTCGTTCCTGTTCGGGTGTGAGCGGCTTTTTAGGCTTTATTGGTTTAGAGGGGTACGGAAATATTTTTGGATTATTTCCGGCGTAAGGGTTAAACACGTGGTATACGCTCAGAAGTGCTTCGCGGGTGTACAGGCCATTTAAATAAGCGCGACTATTCATTTCTTCCTGCCTGCGTTCAAACTCCATACGCGCTTTCTCAGCATAAATAAAATAGGCACTGAGCGGTCCACGCCAATATAATTCATACGGCATACCCCAACTCAGCGCCTGCGCACATTGTTCGTCTAAACAATCGGAAAAGGTTATTTCTTCGGAGCAATTGCTTCCCGACGAGAAACAATCTTTTTCTTGCTCTCGCCCGGTTCGGTAAAAAGCGCTTTATACCACTTTGTGAATTCATCTGCAATTTCAGAAAAGTCGTCAAGCGTATATCCATCTTCTTCGGTGGCCGTGTCAAGAATCTTTTTTGCCAGTTTAACCGTAGTGAACGGATGATTCTTTTTAAGCCCTGCGTACAGAATAACCACTGTTCGGTCGTACAGTCCCATACCTTCTTTTGTAGCCACTCCCATGCTGTCGGCTTCTTTCATGCCCTCACGGTCAAATTCCACGGTGTAATCTCTGCCACCGATGGTCAGGTCGAACACTTCGGATGTAATTTTTTCAGACATTTTTTATTCCTCCTGCTATTTTGTGTGTTGATTAAACAATCGAGTCAATTTTAGGGTCCCCCTGCATATACACATTCCATGTGATTTCGTCCAGGGCACCCGCTTCACCCTCGGGTGTGGGAAGTTGCAGAACCGTTGTTGCTGGGAATGTAATCATCTTTTTTCGGTTGGTCATTTCAACCTGCAACCAGAACGAGCCTTTATCAGTACCTGTCTGATCTGCTACCATTGCAGCATGTGCGGTCAAAAATGCATCATCAACATTGACTTTGAACGGATATGCTTTTCCGCCGGAAAGTCCGGCAATGGATGTTTTAACCGTTTTGTCAATGGTAGTCGTGTCCACTTCATCCGGATCAGGAAAAAAGTTCGGCAAGGATTTGATACAGTCTTTCAACTCGACAAATCCGGTTGTCGGCGCTGCTGCTGCAAAAGGTGCGTAAGATACTTTGTACCCCTTAATAATGTCAGACATTTAATTAATCCCCCTATAAATTAAATTTGTTCGTGTATCAATATAAGCAAAATAATTCGCTGCCGCTCTGAAAACTGAAGTATCTGAATAAGGAACCGCAATAACATTACCGGACATTGTAAGACCGTATGTTTCATTCAGAAACTTATCTGCTTCGGAAATCATCAGCATTGCCACGGCTCGCTTTGACATTGGATTTCCTCGTACAGTCATATTGTGCGCATAGGCTTCGACCGTGAAGATATTTCTCACAATTTCGGGCTGATTGTCAAGATAAACGCCGTCATTGCTCGGTAGTTCATCAAGCGTAATCATTGGAAACGTCGGAGTTGAAACCGAATAAGCATCTGTGACTTTTACTTTAGTCGCAGAAAAGGAAACAGTCTTGAGTGCGGTAATTAATTCATCGCCTATCAGAATCACTTCAACGCCTCCTTCGCCACTGTGGGTATACTGTCACGCATTTTTAAAGCCGCACGATATACTTGCTTTTGGGCTGGTAAACCGCTTGTAATGCGCCAGTGGCCTTTCAGCTTATCCCAATATCTCCACATGCGTTTGCCGTTCTTCATTGTGTGGATTTTGGTGCCAGAATCGTAATTCCACCCAACTTCACCCGCCTGCGGATGTCGTGACGCCGCATCCTGCGCGCCGGTACCAAACTCGATGTAGGCTATTTGATCGCCCTGCTGATAAACGGTTGCTTTACTACCGCTCAACGCTATGCCGACTGTTCCTGGGACGTTTCCATCAGTATCGGTGATACCCGAGAGATTTTCAGAAATGGAAGCTGCACCGATCTCGGCCAGACGGACGGAGATTTTCTCAGGAGCTTCATCTATTTTTTTCTGATAGGCTTTGACGTTGGAAAGAAGTTGGTCGAGAGAAGCGACGGAAAGGTCAGCTGTGAACATTGGCATCTTGAATTACCTTAATATCAGAAGATTCAAGTCCAATATCAATCTCACCTAAAACAGTCAGAACAATTGGCGTACATTCTGCACCACGAATTCCATTTGGAAGCTGAATGGATGTTATGCCTTTAGAAACATCTTTCCCGTCAATAGTCACTTTGTAATTAGGTCTTCCCTCATTCTGCTTAATCTGTACTTTCACCATTACCCCGTCATCCTCTCAAACACGATTTCCACAGTGTGGTTTATGGGCAGCACCGACGTGATTTTATAATCCGCGTCATTACAAAACGTATCGAATTCGGCAGGCAGCGTTTTATAGACATAACACCGAGCCGTTTCCACATACTCGTCTGTTCCTGCAGGTAACTTTGCAATAAGGTTTTTGGTATTCACTTCGCCGATGGTTTCAAGTGACGTTTCCCCGCTTAGAGATTTATAATTTAGGTACCGCTTCACAGGAGCCGCGAATAAATCCAAGCCATCTTGATAGTCTGCATCAGCAGCAGTCAGGCGGCGGCAATAATACAGAGGCTTTTTATTACGTTCAAGCATGTTTCACCACCCCAATTTTTTGCACCACACTTGTCAACCATTCAGGAACATCTTTCCATGTAACCGTCACGCCATTTTCTCCGGTGCTCTTATATCCATCCGCGCCAATCCGGCTTAAATAATACTTTGCACCCTCAATTTGATTATTTAAATACTGATCTTCCAGCGTATCCGAATTCCGGCGTTTTAAAATTTCAGAGGAAGCCCATGACAGAGCGTAGGTCAGCAGTGTATTGCTCCCGGCATACCGAGCCAAGTCGGTACCAGCAATTAGTGCTTTCAGCGTATCAATCGGCTCTGTTGTACCGGTCTGCATTGCTGTATCAACTGGCTCTGCCATGTTCATTCACTCCTTTAAAAAATTATGTCTTAGAAACTACCGTCGCCTGTCCGGCTTTCTTAGCCTTGCCGCTCGCATCAACCTCAACAATAAGAATGCTATTGCCCGTTACTGCGGTGATGTCAGCCGATCCATCCCAGTTCGTATAACCGCCAGAAATCAACTGATTGAATGTCGGTGCGGTCAATGTGGAACCAGTCTTATATTTGTAGCTGTTGCCGCTTGTCAGAGTTGGAAGAACCGTGATCTTAGTTGCACCGGACGCTGTGCCTGCAACGGAAGTAACTGTCAAAGCGCCGAGCGTGTCCTGTGATACTGTTGCAATAAACAAACCGTTCGGGTCAGGAAGCACTGGAATGAATACGCCGGAAGCTTTTGTCCATGTGGCTACCGGATCAGGTGTTGCCCACTGCGAAATCGTAATGAACTGTTGTGCGGATTTTGCAATCCAAGGGCCTTGTGCGTTTTCTTCCGGAGTAACGCCCCACAGTCCAGTTCCTATCGCGCCATTAACGCCCACGGTGTAGAGAGAAAATGTATTGCGGTCAAAGTACCTTGCGGAAGTTTTCTTTCCATCAGCACCCTCATAGGCATACACGGCATCGTTGATGGTAATAGCAAATCCGAAATCTTCCATCATCAGCGCGTTGATCTGCGTCAGTGTCGGCATTACGCCCGCCATATAAATACCGCCGATTGCCTTTTGAATGTTGTTATTCTTGCGCATTTTCATAAGGATACTGGAAGATGTTTTCGCGCGCGTCGGATTTTTGCCGATACTGTGAGCGTAATCCATAATTCCTTGAATATCACCGAGAATATCATGATCGGTATCATCCCAACTAAGAGTGAAGCGGTTATCGTTCGTAACACCGTATTCAACTGCAAAGTCCAGATTGTTTTCTTTCACGGTCATTTTCCCGGTTGCAAGGACTTCCATTTTGGCAACTTCGGTACGCGTTTTCACGTTCTCAGCCAAATGACCGGCATCATTGAAAATGTACTGGAGCAACGATTCTGTACCAGCGACACCCTTGTCTTTCAAAAGCTGAACGCGTTCAGACTGATTGATTTTCTCTTTAATGAGAAGTTTCTCAATCGTGACCTTTTCAGCCGTTGGACGTTTGCCAAGGTGTGCTTCTGTATCGAACGCATGAACCATAGCTGCCACAGGAAGCTGTAATGCATCGGAAAGGCGAAGGTATTCCGCTTCAAGATACTGCGTTTTAATATCGGGAAACTCATGGTCACCGTCATAATTGCGGCGAATATTGTAATTCTGCGAAAAGTCCAACCGGTCTTTGTCGGTTACTGCTGTTAAAATATCCATCTTATCTCACCATCCCAACTGCATCTTCAAAATATAAGCCGTTTGCCTGCAATGCGGTCTTTGCCGCTGTCGCAGGAGCCACCGGAAGCCGGTTGCCGTACAAATGACCGCCAATCACCACAGAGCCTGCATGATCGCCATCGGTCACGTTTACAGGTTCAAAAATAACGCCGACTGCGGTTGCATCGTTTGCCGGAAACATCGTACCCGCCGGAACAATTTTATAAATACCGTCCTGTACACCCATGGATTGCGGAATCTGTCGTGTTGACTGCCGAAGTCCTACCTCACTTGCGATAAAACTCTGCATTTCACTGTATTTTTCTACACTTGTGTAACTCAATTTTTAACCCTCCCATATATTTAATTTGTTTGCGTTTGCGCGGCTGCCGAAGCCGGAGCAAACTGTTGATTGTAAGCCTGTGCGGCCTTTTCTCCGATACTCGGTTCGGTTCCGTCACCTGGCTTTCCACCGCCCTGCAAGCCTGGTGTTTCTTTCAGCAAATCTGCTTTGATACTGGCTTGCAACGCGGTTTTTGTACCCTCCATGAACTTCGTGTTCAGCTCGGTAAACTTCGCCATATCGCCACCTGCCGCCGCTTCTGCCAGTGCCACCGCCGTTTTGGAATCGTAGCCACCGGAAAGAAACTGCTTTTCAAGTTTCATCTGCTGATTTTCTTTCTGAATCGCGGCAAGCTGATCTTGAAATTCCTTTTGTTGCGCCGCAGACTGCTCATCATCTGTCAGCTTTTCTTTCAGCTTCTTATTTGCAGCCGCAAGTTCCGACGCGGTTTTGTCAAAAACGTCCTTAGTTACCGATTTCGGCAATGTGGATGGATCTACAAAAGTTTTATCCGCCAGTGCCGCGGTGATTTCTTCCAAGGTCATGCCGTCTTTATACGATTCTCCGAGTAATGCCTTTAAGTCCATAATAATTCTCCTTTGCATTTTAACGACTTCTTTGTCGTTTGTACTTTTTACCGTGCATCTTCGCACTTTAGCTTTTGAAAATAAAAAAACGCCGATTAACCTGTATTTCTACAAGTCAATCGGCGTCAAGCGCTCATTTCGTGGTATTTAATTAATTTAATAATATCATTATTATTCCGTACTGTCAATAGGCTTCCGCTCTGGCTTTTTATCATCCGGAGGTGTGGAATTGTCCGGCGGCTTCGTCAGCTTTATAGCTTGTGCCTGCCGCTTTTCCTTCGCCGCCCTCCAACGCATCGCCAAGCCTTGCACGTCCTCCGTGATATTCATATGCTCCACAGTATCGACTTCATCAAATTCCATTGCATCCATCATGCTGCCCGACTGAACCTTAGTGAGCAAATTATCATCTTTATTACGTGGAATTTTTATATCCACATCAAGAGGCGTAATTTCACTGGATATGTATTTCGGTGATAAAATATTCAGAACGATTTTCAAGAACCGCCGTTCAGCTATTTCCGTGTACATTGTCTTACTTTTTGCCACAGTATCAATCTCACGCCAACCATTTTTCGCATCGATTGCCTGTCCGGTATCTCCCCCACCGGAACTGTTTCTATCGGGAATACCCACAACAATGTGTAAAGCATTTTCAAGATAGGTACGGAGCAAATCAGCCGAACCGCCATCAAGCTGTGCCGTGATAAATTTTGCATCCTGTTGAATTCCGGCGGCTCCGGGGAAAACAAGGATCCCATCTTTCTTCATCTGTCTGACGCGATCTTCGTCAAGTTCCACCCCGAATAATGCTAAATATGATTTTACGCACTGCTCCACATCATTCACGCTGTCGCTCGCCATACCGTTTATCGCATCAAACAAGCCGATCGCAATTTCCCAGTCACCAATTCTAAATTCATTATTGCAATATTCTATGATAGGTATCTCACCTAAAATATGCGGTTCTTCGGAAACGAATTCCTCCGCGCGGACACATAGATTAGATGAGGAATTGTATGTGAATTTTTCAAATGCTGTGTAAATTTGATGAATGTATCTTTCTTCGCCGCTTGCCAGTTTTGTTTTATAGGTCGTGCAGCCGAACACCGGTCTGCTGCCGTTATAGGCAGAATAGGCAACGAATGTATCAAATGGATTCAAAGCATAAATTTCAAGTGGAGATTCATCCATCATAATTGTGTCAGGAAAAATGCCGCGATAATGTGTTCCAAAAATCGACTGTTCATCAGCCATAATCTTATCGAAGGAAATTTTGTTCTCAGCCCTCAAAAAGCGGTTTACCTTCTGAACGTCGTCCATGAAGCCCTCAACATTTTGAACGAACTGAACGCCATTCGGATAGGTATAGCCCACAATCTGCCGGGTGAACGCATTTGCATAATTTATTACCACAGTGTTGTTGACAAGCCTGTCCTCACCGTTACGCTTTAAAATTTCCTGCTTGCCTTTGTAAATATTAAGCAGCGTGCGCATTTCCTGCCTATTTTTTGACTGAATCATTAGTGCATCGTTCAGCTCATCAGGAAGAGTATCACGGTTTAATGTTTTACCGACAAATCCTCGCTGCTGCATCTGAACCGGCAGGCAGGAAGTAAATATTTTTCTGCGACCCATTAATGGTTCTTTCAATTTAAATCACCCTCCCCTCAAAATAGCATTGACCGTGGATATGAACTCATCCGGCTAACAGTGTGGCCGCCAAGCACATTCGTAACCAGTGAAGCAGTCGCATCGGCGGCATCGTCCTTTTGTTTGCCCTGAAACTTTGCTTTCTGATTAAACTTCGTCAAATGCTCTATGTATTTGTCATACATTTTCCCACCGTCCGGCAGCCGTTTTCGGGCAGACTTAGAAAGAAAATGCAGCCTGATTCCGCTTTCCTGTGCTTCGTCCGGGATGATTCCTTTTATTTCATCCTGGCAGGCAAGAATTCTGTCCAGCTTGCTTTTTGTATTCGGCGCTTTCGCCGTGGTAATATTGCAGCGATAATTCTGCTTACGCAGTTCCGAATCTACCTTACTGCTGTATTCATCACCGCCGTTATTGGCTTCCATGAATCCCCTTGTACATTGATACCGCGTGATTTTCTCAACCACCATCGGACGCGTAACCTCTTTGGGGGCATCTATATGAACAACGTCCACAACATACGCATCCTGCCCGTACAGCGGAGCAATCGGCATAGAAAAGAAGTCGCCACCGCCCCAAGCAATATCCGCCGCGAATCCTATCATATCCGGTTCGCAGTCCGGAAGCTCGTCGGCGTCAAATTTCAGGCTTCGTTCCTCGAACAGCATACCGTCGCGCTCAATTCCATTCTGCATGATAAGCGCCTGAAAATCATATGGATCCATCAGTGCCTTATCCTGTTGGAACATTTCGTCGGTGTAGGCCAGCGCACCATAATATCCGGAGAAATTGCTTTTCCCTGTTTCCTCATCGCCGCCGGGAATTCTGATTTCCGTCAGCCGTTCCGGGTACCGCTCTTTAAAGAAATTTATGATCTGGTTCATCGGATCGTTATTTGCAAAAATAGTTCCTATAAACAGCAGATTGCAATTGCCCTGCATACGCTTGATAACATCGGATTTCAACCTGTTTGACTTCTTTTCCATACGATCAGGTGAATTACTTTCCTCGGTATCCTTGACCACATCATCAATATAGAGCGTTCCGCGTGCGCGGGTACGTCCTGTAATGGAACTGTCAAAACCCACACAATAAAGAGTTGATTCAGAATGCAAATCTTTTTTTCCATCATCCCGGTAATCCAGTGTGAGAGTTTCCGCATTTGAATAAATCTGCTTCATTGTCGGAAAAATCTCCTGATATTCGGAACTTTGAATGATCGTGCTTACGCCGGTAAAGAATTTATCCTTCGCAATCGACGCGGCATAGGAAAGCATCATATTGGGCAAATCAGGATCACGCCCGATAGTCCATGCCATATAGCGCTTGCCAGTTTCCGTTTTCCCAAGTCCTTGCGGCATAGAGAGGGTGAGGACGTGCCGCTTCTGTTCTGAAAATTTCTGCAATTCATCCACAACAGAGCCAAGAATAGAAATTCGCGGCGTATAAAATTTCTTCGTAAGGTCAACACTGCCGTCAGAATCAACGCCGCTGTCCCACTCCAAGCAAAGTAAAAAATAATGGAAATAATACGGTGCCAGCGCGACGTGCGCCTTATGGAAATGGAACATAATCGCACTCACCTGTTTCTGAGGGAGTTTATGCGTTTTCTCGCTCTGCGTTTTTACCATATCAATCAGCAATCTCGCCGCTTCACACATTTTGTCTGTATCGCCGATGGTTTTATAGCACTGAATCAGTTTGCCTGTTTTTATAGTCCGCTGATAAAGTTCGATGCGGACGTCCTTCAGCCAGGTAGTAATTTCTAAAATATCTTTGTTAGCCTGTTCCTGCTGCAAAGAAATTGCAATAGCAGGGTCTACTTTTAATGTTCCGTAACGACCCATGCTATCACACTCCTTTTAGTAAATTTGGCATAGTCTGAAAGACTCGAACTTTCATCAACGGTTTTGGAGACCGTTATGCTACCATTGCACCAAGACCATGTATTGCCCTTAAAGTCGCGCTAACTACATAAATTGGATTTGTTATCTTAGCCACTGGTGCGTTATATTCGCACTTAATGCTAAACTATAAGGCAGCCCGTGATTTTGCTTTCTTCTCTGCCACTGGTGGTAAAGGATAGATTCGGACTATCGAGCCCCGTAGGAAAGTGTTTTACAGACACCCTGCTTTAACCGCTTGCATACTTTACCATATTTTGCGCCGCCCGTTGCTATCGAACGGCGCTATGAAAGGAGGAAGGACGGCTATACCGTCTTGACCGGTATAATTAAATAAAATAAAGCGCCGACAACCCCCCCGAAGGAGATACTGCCGGCGCTTGAGCGCTCTCAGAGCATAAATATTTAATTTATAATTTTATTATAGAGCTATTATAAGCCAATGTCAATAATGATCTTCATCTCTCAATATATGAATTTTTAGTTCGAATCAAACCGTTAGTAATTTTATCATTTTCCCCAAATTGCGTAATAAACAAAGTGCATATTACCGGAGTAATAACATTTTCAATTTTAAAACACATGTTCAGATTAATAGAAATTTTATTATGTGCTTTAATCATGGATTGAAAAAAATGATGTTTTGTATCATTTTCTCCAAATTCAAATATTATTTTAAATTGATTGTTTTCAGTTGCATATATTGATACAAATTGGTCGTTACAATTATCAAATTTGCATCTCTGCTCAGGGTATTCAAGTATTTCTATTAATGCGTATTCAACATAAACGCTATCTGGAATTCGGCTCGAATGCGTCTTAAAAGGTATATCCATATATATAATGCGGTTATCTTTTGCGCCTTTTTCATGAAGGAAAACGCACGTTTCCCAATCATCAGAATTATAATCAAAATTGTTTCCTACATCGTAAACAATTAATGCATTGCTATCTATGCTAGGATAAACTTGCGCCCTATACTCTTCTATGGTTTTTTGCTTATTTATTGCATTTGTTTGTTGCAATGCGATTACGCCTAAAAATGTAGTACCTAAAAAGCTTAAGAATCCACCAAAAAAGCCAAGCCAATCCGATTTTGATAGATCAGACCCCAAAGGAATGTCCCCATCAGTTATAAACCATTTCCAGATTGCAAAATACAATGTGGCGGCTAAAACAATACAAATAAAAACTATTTTTCTTTTATTTTTCACAATATCACCCAAAACTCCCAAGTTTCCACAATTATACTCCCAATACAGCAAAAAGTGCAACACCTTTTCAAGTGCTGCGCTTTATTTTATACCAAAGCTATTATTTTTTTGAACTCGAATCATCAGAAATTTTTTTTTCTTCTTTGTTCGATATATGCATAAAATACAAACAAATTATAAATACAACAGCTACAATTATAATTTCATAAACATAATTGATTTCATTCAATTCAGTTTTTAAACCTATACAAGCATTTGCAATAATAGTTGCAACTTTTTCAATACTGCCAGAAACCAGCTGTAACACAATAATTAAGCTAACTATAATCGTTCCAAATAAATTTATCTTTCCGTATGGCGAAGATATTTCTTTAGCTATAAGATCTGGCATATGTTCAATTGTTTTAATGACCGATTTTGATTCACTGTTTGTTTTGACTTTCCTTTTCATTGAAGATTCTCCTCCATTCAGCGCACGCCCTTACATCAGTCAAGAATAGGACTAAGCAGCCTAAACAAAGCATTAAAGAATACCATGGATTTACCAGATATATGCTTTTCCAAACACTTAGCATGAATGAAAAACCAAATAAGCAAGAGAGGGTAAAAAAGAGTCCTCCAAAAATGGCATATGAAGTTGGTATTGATGTTCGCACTATTGTTTGATACCTCTCTTTATCATTAAGTTGAGCAGCACATGGATCATCTACCATAGAATATGTATTTTTTGATTCAATGGTTCTATTTCGAAGCTTCGATTTTATTTTAATACTTTTTCCATAACTCCATATTCTACGATTTTTGTCATGAAAGGCTGATTCAATGCTATTTGTCGCACGTTTTGTAAGATCATTCTTTGAAGCAATATTAGAGTTAATCGAAAAATCAGATTCACTATTCATAATTCCCCACTCTTTTACGATATTATTTATTACCATAATATGGAAATTATAAAAGCGATATTCCAATTTCTTTGTTGTCGGAAATACATTTATTTTTCTTTCACAATCCCATGTTTTACTTCGTATTCATGCACCCTGCGATAAAACGTATTTGGTTTTAAGTTCAGCTTCTTCATCACCAATTTTGGAACCGTATCGCCATTTTTTAATTTTTTATATTCTTCGGCAAATGTCTTTTCATCCACATCAATGGGCTTGCGACCCTTATATTTACCCTCGGCCTTCGCGCAAGCAATCCCGCCGCGCTGCCGATCTAATATATAATCTCTTTCAAGTTGAGCCATTGCACCGAATACAGTAAGCATGAATTGTCCTGCTGCCGTATTGGTGTCAATGGTTTCTTTTTTGCTGACGAAGGCAACGCCCTTATCTTTTAGCTGCTCAGTCAATTCCAGCAAATCTTTTGTATTTCTGGCGAAGCGGCTGATTGATTCCACAATTACCGTGTCTCCCTCACGAACGAAGTTCATCATATCTTGTAGCTGGGGACGGTCCGTATTTTTACCACTTATTTTATCTACAAATAGCTTTTCAATGCCAAGCTCCTGCATAATTGCTTCCTGACGCGCCGTGTTCTGCTCTTCCGTGGAAACTCTGATATACCCGACTTTCATGTCAATTCCTCCGTTTCGTTTATGTCAATAGAATACTACTGTAATTTTGAAATGTCAATAGAATTGTTTGATAATTTTGAAATGATTATACGCCTTTTTATAATTTTATTATTTTTTCGATTGGCCAATAAGAAAAGCCCTTTTTATTTTTATGAGAACTGACACAGCTGACCAAGCGGGCGGGGCACGTGTTCATCAATAGGGGTTGGGTGGGTATCCGACGGTGTTGGTGGTGTTCATAATGCGAAATAGCAATAAAGCAGTAGTTTCAATAGACTATACTCTATTGAATAAAAATAAACAAATTTCAATAGATTCATTTGTTTATGTATACGAAACTAATTTGTTTCATTAATATGTATTGATATTCTATTGAAATAAGTATATCATAATAGACAGTTAGATAAGGCAGTCACCCACACAATGGGCACAGAATATAACACAGCGGCCGCACGCCGCACGATAGCCCAACAAGGGCAGGAGGACGGATATGAAAGAGATTAAAGTTGATTGGTGCAAAAACTGGATTAAGCACGCTTTCCAAAAGCTCCCATTTGAGAACGGCGGCATTGAGGTTAACTGCTTCTGGGATATGGCCGAAAAAGCTGGTCTGTGGGTTCGCGGGACATATGGTTCGCCAATGAGCAAGGCGCTCGGAGAACTGACGAAGGTTGAAACAATCCAAGACGAAAATAGAAATTTCCTGTATAACGTGTTTAAGCTCGCGTAAGAAGAGTGACGGCCTTCGGGCCGGTAATGCGCGGCCCGGTCACAAGCCCGGGCGGAAAGGATGGTAGCAATGAGGTACACGGAATACGGCCTGCAGATCGGGTTAGATGAACTGCGGAAGATGTTGGAGTATGCCGAGAATCGCGCCCAGTACGACAACATGGAACGCTGTGTCTACATCAAGGGTGGAGATAAACCAAAGATTACGCAGTATTGTTGCTATGCAGAATGTAATCCGATTAACCACACGCAGAACACAAAATAAGCCGCCCACTACTTGAGATAGTGAACGACCAACGCAGACGAACACGAAAGTTATCGCTACCAAACATGCGGCTGCATGGTAATGGTACCACAGCCGCCAACAGAAAGAAAGAAGTACATTATTATGTTATCACTAAAAATCAGCTATGCCAACGGCGACACCACATACACCCGCATCAATGCCACGCCGGACGAAGCACGCGAATACTACGTCGGCCAGGTCTTCAATCTTGGCACAGTAGCCGACGATATGCAGCGGTGCACCGGCATTGAGATTTTGGAGGGTGAGCGGTTATGAACGGCGGATGTTGTTTGCTGGCGCTGATTGCATTACCCTTCATGATTTTGGGCAATCTCCTGAAGCGCGGAGGATATAAAAATTGATACAACCCAGCGGCCCGGATAAAATTCCGGGCTTTTCTTTTGCCTATTCTTGTTAAAATATTATCATTTGTCTCTTATAACGCCGCTGTTTGCGGTTTATATCCACATTCGTGTAGTTCCACCTTTTTGTAGGAATATCTCACCATGCGGTGACAGCGGCAAAAGCGCAACTATCATGGACAAGTTTAGAGAGAGCCACACAGTACAATGCCCCGATCAGCCGTTAATCCGGTTAATCGGGGCATTTTTATTCACTCGTCGGGAGTTTTCCACTCGCCAGGTGTCAAATTGATGATATTTTCCGCATCGTCGGGCAAAACTGCTTGTGATTGACCGTTGAAATTCACGTTCACATCGATTGGCTGCTGGTCCGAAAGCCCCCAAAGTGCCTTCATCAGGAATATTCTGCCGCCCGGCGCACCCTCGCCAGAAGTGGTCAATTGCTCTAAAATAGTGTAAATTGCACCTTTGGCTTTTTGTAAAACGGCGGCTCGTTCGTCGCTCAACGAAAGTATCGCGTTAAGAGTGCTGACGTTACAATCCAGCCAAACAGCGAGTAAACCCCATGTTGGAACTATTTCGTTTTCCATGCAATAAGTAAGAAACTCTCCGCATTCTTTTGTTAATTCAGCCGTATCTTCAAACATTTTGGTTTGGAATCCGCGCTTTTTATTCCTATCCCCGACTTCAATAAAAAAGCCCTTCATGGATTCAAATGTTCTTTGCTGGGCCTTATGTACGGCGCTGTCGTTGTTGTCTTTCTTTTTTAAGGCTTTTTTGTAAGCAGGCGTAGCTTGCATACGCTGGTCGCGGTCGGTGTCTATATCATTCATAGTGTTGCCTCCAATATTTTTTTGGTGAAGGGTTGTTAAGAGTATAAAATTCGGTTTTTCCCAGTATCCATGCGGTTTTCAAGTCAAAAGTCTTAGCTTTAGGTGAAGGGTTACTCTATTTTCTCTATACCCCTATATAGAAAAGAAGAAGAAGTAATATATATAAAGGTAGGGGAATTTGGCCTAACCCTTCACCTTATCCAGTACATAGCGCCTTGTATCCCGCATGAGCACTGAATTTTTTCAATATTTATACCCTTCACCCAACCCTTCACCTTTTTACCCAATTTTAATCCCATAAGGCTGAAAATTTTCATTTAGTACAATTCCGTTGTAAATATTCCCATTTTTTGTATGCTGCTTTTCAAAACGTTTTCCTATCTCTCCCCAGAATTTCATTGAAGTCATTTCGTGTTCATTGTTTTTTCTCGCCCATTCCAGATAGGCTTGAAATAAGCTTTGCGCTTTCTCAAAATACCCCGAGCCAACAGAACAACAGTCGTTTATAAATGCTCCAACTGAATCCATCTCAGAACGATATTCAGCTGTAGCTAGCTGAACTACCAACGGTTGTTTTAGCCCTTCTCTTTGCCACAGTAAACAACCATCAACAGCCCATTTCATAATACCAGGCAGTTCCTGCTCAAGTTTGTATTTCAGATTCTTGTCAATTTTATCAGGTGGAATGTTGATCGTGAATGGAATTAGCCTAACGCGCCGCCAGATACCTGTATCCGTACCGCGAATGATCGGCTTATGATTTGTGGACATCCATATTTTGAACTCTGGATAAAATTCGAATTCGTGTTCGTACTTGCGCGAAGCAGTTACTTTGTCGCCGCCAGTAAGCTGTTTGATGAGGCTTTCATCCAAACGGGCACCTTCGTTTGATTCGCTGGACGTAACGAAACGGGCACCCTTTAGCCGAGCAATATCTTCTGAGGATGAACTACCGGAATTACTTTTGACAATAAGACTTTTTGCCTGAATGTTTGAAACATAATCGCCAAGCATGTTGCTGATAACGTCAAGAAAAGTTGATTTTCCGTTGTTCCCTTCTCCATAGCAAAAGAACATACATTGCTCTTTAACGGACCCGGTAAGGGAATATCCTATAGCTTTTTGTATATATCGAATTAGTTCTTTATCACCGTTAAAAATATCATCTAAGAATTTATCCCATAACGGATGGTCAATTTTATCCGTATATTCTGTATTTGTAATTTTTGTAATAAGCTTTTCTTTATCGTGCGGAAGCAATTCCCCATTACGCAGGTTTATAATGCCGTTTGGCGCGCAGAGCAATGATTTATGTATATCGAGTTGATCCGGTGTGATTGGAACGTGATGCTGCAGTTCTTTGGTCATAGATTCTTTGGAACGATTGGAACGAGACTGCTTTAAGTGTTTCATAAAGTTTTTTTCAACTGTTTCGGTATCGCCCCAACTCTCAGGAGCGTTCTGCACGAAATAGTCCATGTCGTTCCGCATTGTTTTAACAATCTCATCAGCCATGCAGTAAATAGCTCCTGTCACGTCGAAGCACCATTTGCGGCCGTCATAGTAAAGCCATGATTTATTAATATAGCTGTACCGTATGCGTTCGCCAAAGGTATCCACAAAGCGTTCTGCATTGCCAGTATCATCAAAAGTATAGAGTTTATTCTTAACCGGCTTTGCGGCTGGCTGCCCAATAGTAATTGAGTATTCAGGTTGTGGCTCATAGGTTTTATTGCAGCCCTTGATTGCTTTTTGCAGCGTGATGTTTCCATACGTGCTCCCGGACTGTTTGCGTTCCCATTTCTCGCGCATCAGACCGGAAGATCTGAACAGTTTGTCCATAAGCTGTTCGTCACATTGGCACCAAAAAGCAAGCATATTACAGAGCGCTAAATCAGCTTCGGACTGTGACGTATAGAGCGTGTCCCATCGACCCGAATAAAGCGCTTTGAATGCGTCACCCTGCTTTGATTGCTCTGCAAGGCGAATAACTTCCGATTCGGATAGATTCAACGGCAGGGGCGCAACAACACCCGTGGAAGGTACCGTTCCCCCACCGATGTATTTTTCATGAAGCGGTTTAATGCGCTCGGTACAGTCAGCAATTTCCGTAAATTCAGAAGCATAATTTCCGGTCATTACAAAGAACCTGCCGGAGTCATACATTTCCACATTCTTTTTGCGACGGCCTGTAGGAGGAAGTTTACCGCGGCAGATAATATGGATTCCTGTACCACTCTGAGAAAATTCAGCATAAGATTGCAAACTGTAAATAAATTCTGAAACAATGTTATCAGCGTCTTGCTGCTCATGCTGATAATCTTCGATTGCAGCCTCAACATGATCTATGTCTACGCCGAAATAGTCGGAGTTTGAAAACATAAAGCCAATTCCAGAAAAGCTGTCAGCAGCGCACAAAGCGGTGTAAAGGTCGCACCATGTGTCAGGATTATTTGATTGTGCCTGCCCGCCAGTTTTTGCATTGATCGGCGTTTTTTTAATCTTGCCCGGTTTGCTGGGATCAGGATCAGCGCGCCAGCAGCACCAGTTATTTGTTGCGCGTAACTCTTGTGGAATGTTATCATAATTATTAGTGCCCAAACTTTATCACCTCGCTAATCATCTGTAATCTGGAATATATCATCAAACCCACACCCTAAAGCATCACACATCTTCTTTGCTGTTGTTGCCCTGGCTGGCTCACCTTTTTCAATCCGGTAAGAAGTCCTATAAGTAATTCCGGCAGCTTCACCAAGCAATTCTATTGAAAATCCATGCTTTAACCGAAACTCCCGGAAAGTCTTTTTTGCCACAATCTTCATTTTATTCACTCCTTTTTGGGCAACAAAAAACGCCGCCCTGAATAAAAATGTATTTTTCAACATTTTAAATTTAGGCGGCGTTTAAACGCTCACATACCAATATTTAATTACATTTTTATTGTATCTCTAAAATATTAAATTGTCAATGTAAATCAGCATTGGCGAGGGATTATTTGCGTTTTCCATAACTTAAGAATCAGTACTGGATACGCAATTTCATTCATCAGTTTTTTGCTCCTCCCTTGCTTTATTGAGGTACTCCTCCGGATTCTTTCCAGCATCCTTGGCAGCCGAAAAAAGTGCTTCGCGCAGCTCTTCTTTCGTCCATTCTTCGTTTGGCATATACTTGTGCAGGATGATATTTTCTTCGTCGTCAGTATAAAATTCGATCGAATCTCCGTTCTTAATTTCGTTTATTTTGCGAAGTTCTTTTGGAACGACAATGCGCCCCGTGTTATCGATTTTGCGTACAATTCCCGTTGCTCTCATAGATTTCTCTCTCCTTATAAATTTCCCCGGCCGCCTGTAAAATGATCCGCAATATTTGATCCCCAGTCACGGCCTCTCCCTAAATTAGTATATCAATCGATACAGCAAGAGCAACTTTTTTATTGGGCTCTTACCTTTGCGGTTTGAGCCGCTTTTTTATAAAATCTAATTTGCTGGATAAACTAACCCCGAAAGGGGATGCATTATGAATAGCCAGAAAAATAATAAAAATTCGCCAGTTTCAGATTCAGTTTCAACCAAATCAAAGGTGCCGTCCACTCAACCAGTGCCAAAAAAAGAAGATGAAATACGTGCTGCTGAGAATGTTAATATCAAAGGTAGTGGCCGTGTACAGTAATTTCCTGCCGCTCCGTAATGGAGCGGCTTTTTATATTTTCTCAAAACTTTCATATCCACTTCATCTTAAGTTCATATCGACTGCCTATACTATAGTCATTCCAAGCAAATGATAAAGTAAATTTCATAAAATTACTGTCACAAGCCTATTGGCACCGACGGAATACCGAACCTAATAGGCCGACAGACTAACTACAAGCCTCAATATGAGGATTCATATATATCTTTCTATCAAATATGGTTTATTCAATGTCCATATTGATTGTTTACGATATGCGTATGTTATAAAAATCAAGTAACAAAGGAAGTAAGAATAAATCATGAATCTATTGATCTTTATGGCTCTGATCTTTGCAAATTTGGGCTTATATTATAAATTTACAAAAAGCCTTCGTTTAAAGCCCACATTGATTGCCTGTACTATAGATACTTCAAATAGCTTATAATTCTCATATGAGGATTCATATTTTTCAAGAGCCGCCCATGCGTTAGGGCGGCTTTTTCTATACCGCAATCGTATTATTCAGGGCGGCCGGTTGCCAACTCTATTTCGGTGCTGGCGCCACCGCCCCCAGCGAAGTTGTCAACAATTAACTCGTTAAAGAGATTTATTTGTGCCTGTGGTTTCATTTTTTATGTACACTTTCTTTGTAATATTGCTCTGACCTTATCCAAATTTTCCAACCCATACCGTACATAAACTTTTCCTCTGATTGCCTTTTCCGACTTGCCAATTTGTTCAGCTATCAGCGGATAAGGTGTGCCGTTTCGAATCAGCCTGTCCAGCAGTTCAAATTCTTGCGGCTGCCATTTGATGTGGTTGTCCGCTTTGATAGGTCGTTCTTTCAGCTTTAAGTCGCAAATACGGCGCTGAATGGCTCCGCAGGACCTGCTGAGTTTTTGAGATATATCAGAATAATTGTATCGGTACGTTTTAAGCAGCCGTTTCAGTTCTGACTCCTCCGCAGGTGTCCACGGTGTTTTCTTAACCTGCATATTCTTTATCTGATCTGACCTGCGCTGCTCTTTCACCCATGCAGGTTCTTGCCCTAATGTGTTTTCTTCAAATTTTGAAAAATCAATAAATGAACGGTTCTGTTCAGCCCACTTCCAAAAATCCGACAAATAAACCACTTTGAAATGACATTTGCCCACACGCTTATATTTGACTGGAAAGTTACGGCTTTTAATCCAGCTGGTAGCCATGTAAGTACTGGACTTTTCGCGGCCCAATGCTTGAATCAACTCGTTAAAGCTTATGTATTCTCCTGCGTCAAGAAAAGCGCCAAGGCCAAGTTTAAAAACTTTGATTTTAATTGCATTATCGCTGCGGTTCAAATGCTTCGATATGCAGCCGAGTGAACTTTTGCCCCAGCTATCCATGAGATAGTCGTATTCTTCCTGAGTCCATGGTTTCATGGCTCTCGCTCCAATGCACCATAATTGAGAATGAGGTCTATATTCATTTCGGCGCATAATTCTTTGAGTTTTTCAAACTGAACGTTGTTGTGCTCTTTTTGATATTGCAATGTCTTTTGATAATTTTCTCCTAAACACTGCAATTCAGCGTAAGCCTTAAATTTATCTTTTGGAAGATTCAACTTAGATAGGTCAAACCATCCTTTAGTCGGAACGTATGATTTCATCTTGTCCTCCCGTTAATAATTTGTGTTTGAGCATCCTATTCCCTAATTAACTTTCATAGAATTTAGGGAAAGGAGCATTAATTATGTTTAATAATCTTTTTTGTTGGGAAATTATTGGCTTTATTTTTGTAGTCGTTTTTGGATCACTATTACATTTTGTCTATCAGTGGTCAGGGAACAACCGGATTGTAGGACTTTTTGCACCGGTAAACGAAAGCACGTGGGAACATTTAAAGCTGCTGTTTATTCCCACGTTGCTTTATAGTATCGTTGAATATTTTGCAGTCGGAAAATATTATCCAAACTTTATAGTGGCTAAAGCATTAGGAATAGTGTTTGGCATGATAGCTATTGTCGCCATCTTTTACACTTACACAGGAATTGTGGGAAAGCATTTTCTTTGGGCTGATATATTAACGTTTGTTTTAGGTGTCGCAGTTGCTTATTTGTATAGCTGGCGAATAATTCATAAACCGCCAATTAGTTTGAATACTCAAATTACAGGAATAATACTTGTTTTGGTACTAATGTTATGCTTTGCAATATTTACTTTCAGTCCACCACACATCCAACTATTTTTAGACCCGGTTAATGAAGATTATGGAATTTCTCCCGAATCACTCTCGCATCAATAATTTAAAATACTTACCTCACGACAAATTTATATCTGTCTGATTTTATAACCGTCCACCGTACTGCGGCAGGCGGCTTTTTATTAAAACGGCAAATCATCGTCTGTCGGTGTCGGAATTTCCTCAAATTCTCCACTATCACCGCTCGCATACGCGGGCGCCTCATCGTCCCCCGACACATCCACATCAGCGTTTTTCCATCTGTGGACACAATTCGGCGCTTTCGATTCGTTTACCCACTTGACTTTTGCACTTGTCTTGCCTTGGTATGTCTCATGCTCCACAGTCACGCGGACAATCTTGTTTTTCAGTTCGTCCGCCCAGTCTGAAAGCGATTCGTATTTCTTACCATTTGGCAGATTTGCTGATTTAGAAACCGCATTAATCTGCTTGGAACTGTAACCGCCGCACTGCATGTCCGCAGGTGACGGCTCTTTTTTTTGCCAGATTTTATGCCAGATAAATTTGTTTTTGCATTGCTGGTCAACATCATTGCGGACAACCAACGTCACGCCCATGTAAACCGTGCCACCGCGAGTAGCGTCCTCGCCCGCATATTTTATGATGCATTCGTATTCCCCCTCAGGGATAAGGTCAGAGCCTTCGGTTGCTTCATCGTAATTAACACTGTATGACATATTTTTACCTCCGTTATTAATTAATGTATAGATTATTGTTGCATGCACTTACGAATTATATCTTACGCTCCAATGCCTTTTCCAACCGTTCAATTTTTCCGCGCAGCCTACGGTTTTCAACGTTGACTTTTATGATTTCATCCGTTAAACGCTCAGTGGTGGATTCCTTATTGTACATACTTTGCGGAACCACTTCGCAGAGATATACAACTTTTCTATTTTCTGAAAACACGCTGTCCGTTTTATCAATTTGCAAAATCACATCGGAGCTGTTTCTGATATCATCTAAACCTTTAAGTACAAATCTGCTATATGGGTGTGTTTTAACCATTATTTTTCGCTGTCCTTTCCATCTATTATATTTAGCGCGTCGTCCACACTCCGCGCTATGCCTGCCGGGTATCCATAAGAGCGCATCAGGTTCAGAAAATCAGTTTGCTCTGGTCGAATACGCCCTTTCAATGCTTTCACTTCGATAAATCCGGCTTGTCCATTGAAGCCAAAATATGTAAGGTCTGAGAATCCCTTGGGAAGCCCCTGAACCTTGCGCAAATGGATTAAAACATCTTCGTGAAATTCTTTGCTATAAACTCGTTCGCCTTGCCAAAAGTCGCCGCTGTTTGTACGAAACACAACACCATGTGGAGATAATGCCATGCGGATCAGATTCTGAATATCTGCTTCGGTCAAAACACATTCACCTCCCCGCATCGGTCACAAACGATTTCAATAGGTTCCAGTCCGTACACTCTGGTACATCGTTTTCCGCTCTTGATTTCCGTGCAGCCGTATGTTACCCGGTACCGCTTTGCAAGAATTCGGAAACCCTCTCTGTTGACTGTGAAACAAGGCTGTTTATGCTCCTGCAAATTTTTATATTCTGACTGCACAAAAGTGTGCAGTCGGATTTCGGATGCCAAAATTATTTTTATATCACGCATCACGGCGCGGTGTCGCTTGTGAAAAATGCGAGCAATTTCCACACTGCTGATTTTTTCCGGCAGATCAGTGACGGCAAGGACTTTCCCACAGTGGCGGCAACGGAGAATGTCAGTCATGCTTCTCCGTCCTCTCAAACTCGTAAACCCATACGAACGGATTAGCATTCCAGCCGTAACGGTCAATGTCGGATTTTTTAATAGTACCGTTCCATACTCGCATAAATTCAGATTTTATTTTCTTATCTGAAATACGTTTGTCCGCACTATACGAAAATGCTTTGTACCAAATATCCGAATCAATTCCTTCCGAAAAGCATCCGTCTTTCGAAATCTCCTGTAACCGTTCCGCCCTTACATCGGTCACACGGAGAAATATTCTCGCGGCTTCTTTTGGCATGAAAATTGAAGGTTTCCAAACAACTTCGTCCATTCCTATGTCATGACGTATTGCATATTCTTTTGGGATAATATCATTTCCTCCGGGGCATTGAGATATGTACGGATCATCTCTGCCATCCGGTAATTCTCCACAATCGATTTTCCCGACTGTGAATGTTTCCCTCACATAGAGAATGTCACCAGTTTGATAAGACAACTTTAGGCTGTCACCGCATCCGTTGGTCAATATCTGATATGGGTTTCTCCCAACCACCGACCAACTTCCTATATTAAATTTTGGCTGCGGCTTAATAATTCGCCTTGTGGCCGTTTTCCTGCCGTCCAGTATTGCCCGCACCATTTCGGTATTGAATAAAATAGGTTTCAATTTATCGCCCCCTTAATCCACAGCGTTTCTGTCCTGTGCAATCCTTTTTCCGCTGTCGTAGCAACTTGAAACTTGCCCCATCCCTCGAGGCAGGAGCTATATAATTCGCTGTCATATCCGGATAACATCACCGGGCCTTTATGCTGCAGCAATGCTTCAAGCAATTCCACATGGTCGGCATCGGTCATTTCATGTTTATAACTTTTTCCGGTGCGTGTGGATAATACATAGGGCGGGTCAGCGTAAATCAGCACATTCGGATAATTAAACCTCTTAATAACTTCTAATGCCGGCCGACATTCTATTTGTACTTCTTTCAGCCTGTCCACTGTGTCACTAATCCAACCCGGCAGGCGGTACCAGTTCCGCATGGCATAGGCAGCTTCGCGTCCTTGAATATCATTTTTCCATCCTGCTTTGTAGGCATTTGTGCGAAATCCATGCCCTTGCCAACATTTAATTAGAAATCGCCTTGCTTGTTCAACATCGGTTAGATCATCTGCCGGGTGAAATGCGTTTTCGTATTCCTGCCTCGAGTATGGAGTGTATGTAACAGCTCTGACCAACGGATCTGGATTATCTCGTATGATGCGGAACAAATTTGCAACATCATCGTCAAGATCGTTTATAGTTTCTATTCTGGAGGCAGGCTTTCGGAAGAAAACTGCGCCGCTGCCAAAATAAGGTTCAACATAGCTGTGATGCTCCGGAATTTTATCGATAATCCAATCAGCTATACGCCACTTTGCTCCGGGATATTTAATTACCATTCGCGTAGTTTCGGTCATACAATCCCCCTTCTTTTTGCCTGATACCAAGCCCAGCCTGGTTTAAAATTATGGTTCTTCGCATACGCCTGTAATTCCGTAAGTGTCCCGCACTCATTCGGCGTGGTGTAATCAAGCACAATGCCCTTTATCTGCTCCAAATGGGCGGTTTTAATCTCGTCAAGCGTTCTTTCCTTGATTGGGTAAACATAGCCACACTTGGGGCAGGCGAGCGCGTATTCATGTGTAAAGAAGCACTTCGGACACTGCCGAATATTAATTTCAGATTCTTCCTTTTTCTTTCCGGGCTTCTTCGGAGTCAAATTCCATTCCCTGTCCATATCAGGAAGCCCGAAACGCGCGTAATTTCCAACATGGTCTATAATCACTGCTGTCTTGCCGGGCTTGTACCTCATACACCGCATTGACTGCTGTATATATAATGTAAGGGATTTCGTCGGGCGGAGTAAAATTGCTGTATTGCAGTCAGGGACGTCAAAACCTTCACTTATTAGGTCAACATTGCAAAGTATACTTATAATACCTGCGCGAAAATTTGAAACTATCTCATTGCGTTCCTGCTTCGGTGTCTCTCCGTCAATATGCGCAGCTTTAATCCCTGCGGCGTTAAACTGTTCCGCCATATTTTTGCTGTGCTCAATGGAAGCGCAATAGCAAATGGCCTGTTTTCCGTCGGACAACTGCCGATAGTAATTGATCACATCTCCGTAAATTGCGGAAGTGTTCAGCTTTTTCATGACTTCATCGGTAATAAACTCGCCGCGCTGAACGTGCAATCCGGTGAGATCGGCAACTGTCGGGGCGTAATACTCATACGGCGCCAGGTATCCGTTTTCAATGAGCCATTTTGTACTTACGCCGATCACCAATTTGTCGTTTACATCACCAAGGCCGCCGCCATTTAAGCGGCAGGGAGTCGCGGTAACGCCCACACGGCAGGCATCAGGGAACGCTTCATAGATTTTCTTGTATGACCGCGCCAAACTGTGATGATTTTCATCCGTGATAATAAGTGCTGGCGGGTGAATCTTTGCCGTACGGCGGCAAATCGTTTGAACCATTCCAATACGGCAAAGATTCATATCAACGCCCCACCAGGTAAAAGTCGCTCTAATTTGATCGCATAATTCCTGTCGATGCACGATGAAAAGCACTCGGTTACCCTTGGCTGTCGTTCTGCGTGCCATTTCAGCGACTATAACCGATTTACCGCCCCCACATCCGAGAACCACACACGGAGCCTTGAAGCCGTCACGGTATGCTTGTTTTACACCGTCGATTAAGTCAAGTTGATAGGGGCGCAACTCATTCATATTTCGTCACCCCAACAATCCCAACCGTCAACATACTGCCGAGCAAACAATTCAATACGCGGCTCATAACTGACTTTTTCAATCATCTGCCGCATTTCGTCCGGTTTCTGGCTGTGTTCTCGGCGCGGTGCAAGCAGTAACGTTCTGCCTTGCTGACGCTTACCATCTGCTATTTTATAAGGCAAGTTACCACGTACTCCAAACAAGCAATGTTCTGTCTGTCCCCTGAAATACTGCCCTAATCCGAATTTATCCTTGCCCCATGTGATGATGGTTTTATATGTAAATCCCCATGCTTTCATTACATTAAGTCCATCTTGAAGAAAATTATTAGTAACCCATAAATAAAGATGTGCGTTTTCTTCGCTAATTTCCGCAACTGGTAGCATCATAATGTCTTTTACAGTCATAAGGTCATAATGCCTATTTGCGCCGCGCTTGATTTTGCCACCACCATATTCAGGCCAAGGCGGATCCGCATAGATGGTTTTATACTTTTTATCTGGAAACGGTATCATCACTACACCGTCCCTAATTGTCGAACCAAAACACAACTCGGATTTCTTCGGCGTGTTTTTGAATATCTTTCGATTTATCACTGAAAATCCAAAAAATTTCTTTTTCTCTCTCAACCAGTGCTTTAACAAACGGTTTCAGGCTTTCGTCCGTCTTTTCCCATTTGCGCCATACTTGCCCCGGAATATTACCACCTTGCCAATACTCTTCTGGCAAAATTCCTCTGTCCAGATTTTCAGATGATTTCTTGCTGACAAAGCCTTGATATTTTACCGGCGATTGAATTTTCTGGAAATCAAGTAATTCTTTAAGAGTGAAAAAGCTGTGGGAATGACCATCTTCACCCCATGAGTCGCTTTCTTCCTTAATTTCAGGACAACAATCATCCGGCAATCCGTGCAACTCTGAAATTTGTTCATTGCCACCGTAATTTCTCACACCGGCAAGTATAGAAAACAGAGAATAATTGCGGCTGTCATAGATTGGAACAACCTCCATTTTCTTTTCAGAATCATCCTCGCCATAAGACGGATTTAGCTTGTAATGATCGGCACTGAACCATTTGCCCTCGTTTTTGCCGTACCACAGCTTAAATTCTGTATAAACATGTATATCGCAACCCATTATTTTATCTTCCTTTCATGCAATATAGGTAGGTATGCCTGTCTCTTCCTGTACCCGCTTTTTAAAATTCTCCGCATCCCCATTACTGCTTGACAGATGAATCAGCCAGATTTCAGCGCAGTGAGATAAGTCGTTTGCTTTCAGCGTCTTAATACAGTTTTCAATACTCATGTGGGAACGGCGCAGGCGGGCGCGGCGCGGGTCGTTGTCAGCATCAGCCAGCGTGTCGGCGGAATAGTTCGCTTCAATCATGATGTACGTAAGGCCTTGAAACGTGTAATCTATGTAATAGGCATCTGTGACGAATAAAAGCTTTTCGCCGGTTACTTCACTCTCAAGACGGTATCCAACCGGCTCAGCAGCGTCGTGATGAACCAAAAACGGCGTTACAAGAAATGTTCCAACGCGGACTCTCAAATAAAGTGGATTTCCGATGTTGTCCGTGCCCGCCTTATTTAATAGATGCAGCCTGTATGTTTCAACTTTCGCCGCCTGTGCGGTTCCCTCTGTCATATAAACGTCCACGCCGGCATGCATTAGGTCGTTAATTGCAAGAGAGTGGTCTTTATGCTCGTGCGAAATTAACGCCGCAGAGATACTCGATAGATCGAAGTCGCAGCCCTCTTTGATTTTTTTAATTGGTAATCCCGCTTCGAGCAGGAGCGACGTTTTACCGTCGCTCACTCGATAGCAGTTGCCGCTGGAGCCGCTCCCAATTACGGTTATTTTCATGTTACGTCCTCCAAAGATTTCCACGCGACTATATTGCCTTTGATACGTTTACTTGTATCGGCTCTGTACCATTCATGACTATCATGAGCATAATACGCGCGGATTTCTTCGCTATTATCAGTTTTGGCGATAACATCAACGGAGACTTGGCTTTTGCCACGCTCAATTATTGGCAAATCGTCTGTTACGTCAACCCATTCATCAATCAAAACGGTTCCCTCGCCTTCTGCGGAGCAGGAGCGTTGGTTTCGGGCTCTGTGTATTCCCCAGTCTCAGGGTCTACCCCCTCCGGCACTTCGCTGTAATCCACATCAATTACTTGCTTATTGGCGTTCTCGGCAACCTCCTGCTCAACCTCAGCGGCATCGGCATCGTCGGCGCACTGGCGAGCGTATTGTCCGAACAGCGACGCATCACTGGAAGAACCAATAATCGGCTTGCAGGCTTTATGCATCACAGTTTTTTTCGCCATTTCTTCGGGGAATTTGCTGTGTACGCTGTCTTTTTTGAGCGAACCGTCCTCATTGAACGGCTTTGCTGTGGACTGCGCCCAAGCCTGTTTAATCTGGATAATCGTCATAACTGTGGAAACTTCACGGCCATCTTTATAAATCACAGTCGCATAGGCGGCAGTGATCGGCTTTGATTTATTTTCCAACTTCTGCGAATGATGGACTTCTACAATCTTGCCGCGCTTGATTTCATAGTCGAATTTATCGCCCTCATAAACCGCTTCGGCATAGATTTCGTCGATGTTCGGGTCAACCTGTTTTGCAACGGCAACGTCACCAAGGTAAGAGCGTTGCAGAGCGAGTGTTTCACCGTAAGCAATGAAATAGCATTGCTTTTTATCAGGATTCAAGCCCTGAACGCACATGGATAATAGAGAGGCTTTAACACTTTCCGGCGTAACATTTGCGAAATTCTTTACTGACGGCAGCATCAGTGATGCGGATTTAAGCGCGTTCTCCACAGAGTAGTTTGCAGGGAGTTGCAATGAGCCGTGCGATAAAAAGCCGCGAACCTCTGTTGAAACGGACATGGTGGCTTCTTTGACAGTTGCTAATTTATTTGACATTATTAATCTTCCTCGCTTTCTGATTCTTCGGAATCGTTGAAAAACCCAGCTTTAAGCCCAAACTCAACCATTCCGTTTACGATGTATTTCATTTCTGCTCCGTTCATATGAACCATATTAAAAGTCAAATGAGCTTCTTGTTTGGTTTCATCAATTTTCATACTTGCTATAAAGCCCTTGATTACTTCCTTTGTGGTACCGTCAGAATAATGCAAAACGATTTTTTCAACGTCTTTGTCTTGTTCCATCTATTTTTCCTCGCTTTCATGTTTCCCGATAATTGTTTTCGCCCTGTCACGGAATGCGGAGATTTCTTTCTCTGGCACATCGACGGCGGTCACGATACCTTGCTTCTTTTCGTCTATATCGACGGTATCACCGATGGTTACGGGTACCGGCGTGAAGTATGTGTACTCTCTGCCCTGCGGTGCGCCGTCATGCAGGAAACGGAGTTTGATAATGTTGGTCATAATTTTTCCTCCTGTTTCGCGTTATAGTCTTCAACGACGTTATAAAATTCGCTGCCTTTGATTTCTGTAAAACCTTTTGGAGTGTCAATTTCTCCCTCCGCTTCAAATTGCAAATAAACAGTTTCACCGATTGCAAAAATGTTTGATCGGCTGTGTCCACAACAGTTATTAAAGAAAAACGGAACAAATGGCTTTTGCAGGACATTCAACCCAACTGCTTTTCGCTCTGAAATCCAAGCTTTGCCAATAACGGAATTCTTTTTAAACGCGAAAAGTTCACCATATGAATTTGCTTTCAATTGAGATTTTAATTTTTCTTTGTCGTCGCCTTTGGGAACAATCCAGAGCGTGGTATCATTCGGTGCATATTCTGTTGTCTGAATTTCATGCTCAACCATAAATTTCTTTAAGAACTCATTGACATCTTTTATGTTCTGCTTGTAATCCATGTATTCTTTGTGGTACGGCGATTCATCGGTTATGATGAAAAATTTCTCGCTCACTCCCCATCACCCCAATCTAACTTCTGACCACATTTGGGGCAGTATTCATAATCTGTTCCACAAACAGTTTCATTGCAAACAGGACACGCAAAACGGAGTGGTTCATCTTTGATTTTTTTTGGAATCTGCTTTTTAAGTGCCGCAACCCCAGTCATTCTTGCTCTAATTTCATCGATAACAATTGAGATAGGGCCCTCAATATTTAATTTGGTGTCTAACACTTTTAACGCTTCTTGCGGGTTCATTGGAATGTGCGGGTCAGTACACCTTTTCATGCTTCGACCTCCACTCTCAGCTTATCTTCTGTGGTTACATTCAGCCTAATAATCTGCACCTGTGTTTCCACCGGCAGTGTCACGCCCTCGGCGTTGTCAATCCAAATCGGCGCGTTCACGCCGTAATACTCTGACAGGGTGCTGATAATATCCACACCGGTTTGCAGCCGTTCACCTGTGGAAAGATTCGTAGAGCCGTTCGGATAAACAACGTCGCAGCACTCGGCTTCTTCACCATTTTTCTGCATGGAGAACATACGGAACCGTGCAATTTTAAACTTCCCATTGACGGCGGTTTCCAGTGCTTTCGCGCTTGCTTTGACGTGCTGTTCGCAGAGATTGACAGCTTTTTCCCATTTACCCAACTCAGAAGACAAATTTTTCTCCTGTGCCATCAAATCGGCAACATGCTTTTCCTGCGCTTCGGCCTGCTCAATCTGTAATTTGATGCGACCGGCATCGTCAATCTCGCAGTTAATATCGAATAATTTATCCGTAAGCGTATCCAGCTTTTCACTTTTCTTAAAATCTGAGGTGCCTTTTTCAAGCTGTTTTTTCAAGTCAACCAAGCGCCCACTAAGCTGTTTGAATTCAATCTGCGTTTCAAAGATGCAGGGCTTAACCATAGAACGGCCTTTTTCAAGGCGTAAATCCAGTGTGGCAATCTCTGTCTGTAGACCATCTGCGGATTTCTGCATATCGGTAAGCGCAGTCTGCTTTTCTTCAATCTGCGTTGCCAGAGCTTTACCCTCGGTGACAAGCCGCTCCAAATCATCACTGCGCTGTTTGTTAAATGCTGCACGCGCGGATTCAACCTGATCTGCAGGAAGTGGCTGTCCACAAGTCGGGCAGATTTCAGAGCCTGTCCATTGGCTGTCGTTTACTTCGTGCCATTTTAATAACTTATTTGCTTTATCAGCAGATAAGGAATCAATTTGGTTCGTAAGGCGTTGCATATCATAATTTAAAATGTCAGCCAATTTGCTTGATTTCTCGCGGCGCTCCGCTTCCAGCCGTTCGATACCGTCATTAATTTTTTTATTTTCAGCATCCACACTGGCGGCATATTTATTCCGCGCTTCTGCGATTTGCGTTTCGATCTGTGCAATCTCGCGACGGACAGCGTTCGCGGAATCATCATTTTTCAGAGTTTGCAGTTGATTTTCCAATTCTGCGCGGCGAGTGGTAAGCGCATCCACATCAGGCAGCGGCGGCAATTCTGTTGGAATCAATCTCTGCGCCTCTGAAATTGCGAACGGCATACCGTCGGATTCTTTCTGTTTAGCCTTAACATTCTGCTTAGCAAGCGCGTAAAAATTATCAAATGGCCTGTCCCACATTAGTTCAGCCAGTAAAGGCACAGGTGTGACATTCAGCTCCCCCGCAATCTTAACCAATGTCGCGCGGCGATCCTGCCACGACAGCGTTTCAGAGAAGTAATGGGGGTTCGTAATCAGTTTGAACAAATCAGGGTCAACCAGTTCACTCACGACGTTCTGATATTCTCCGGCCTTGACTTCCAAATCATCCACAAAGAAATGTGTTTTACTTCCGGTGTACTGGCCTTTGAATTCGCCTTTTTTTGGCCATTCTTCTATGTAAGATTTTTTCAACTTTACGGTCTTACCGAAATATTCGAGTGAAGCTTCCACAACTGGCTCTTTGCCGCAACCCACGTCCGGTTCTGTTAAACCGGCTTTGTGCGGAATAAGATCAAAGTCTTTTTTATCCGCTGAATCTTTGCCGAACAGCAGCCACAAAAACGCATCTTCTGTGGTTGTCTTACCCTTGCCGTTAGAGCCGTATATGTTTACATTCCTGCCCTGTGCATCAATTAGCAGGGAAGCAATGCCGCGAAAGTTCGCAATTAAAAGTGATAGTAATTTCATTTGATATTGCCCTCCATAACATCTTTAAGCAGTGCCGATAAATCACCGGCATAAATTTTTGTGATCGGTATGCGTTTGTTACATTCGTCCATCCAATGTTTTGCGACTTCCTTTTCTTCTGCCAACTTGTCCTTTAAATCGTAAATTTCAGCAACCTGGCGAGAAATGATTTCTTGGTCGGTCATTGACATTCTCCATTCTGCGATATATAATCGCATTAAGTTAATTTTCTACTGCGCCGCTTGACTGTCTCACCAGTTGAGCGGCTTTTTTATAGTTTTCTTTTGCCTTGTCGAGCAGTTCGTCTCGCCGATGCAAATAATACAGATGATTGTATGCTTTATGATATTCAGAAGTTTTACTGTCCATCTTCAAGCTGATATTCGGCTTGTCCGTTGCATCAATCTTTGCATCGTACTGTTCCATATCGGCTAATTCTGCCGGAGACCAGTGCGTCATTTGCTTCTCACCGCTTTTTTGATTTGATCTTGTGACTGCCTAATAGCTGAAAAGTATCCGCGTTCTGCAACCATCATCTTATGTAAGTGGCAATAACCTTGGCATGATGGCTTCAGCTTACTTTCGCAGCGTTCACATTCAGGTGGGTTTTTGCCGGCCCATTCAAACATTTTTATCAGCCTCCAATTCACACACAGCCTGTCCACCAAATCCAGTCAGTAAAGCAGCCGCACAGATAAGCGGAATGTCCTCCGTGCCGCAACCGATGATAAAGAGCATTACGCCGAAAATTACGGCGCATTTTGAAGTGATGCGCATGACTTTCCCTCCTAATTGATGCGTCGAATTTTTCCGCCCATTTCAGGTTCCACGTGACAATTTCCCAAATAATCAAGTAGATCATCAAAGTTAATCAGCCGCTTCCTGCCCGCCATTGTTGATTTGACTTTACCTTCGATTGCAAGTTGCCTTATGTAATGCGGTGTGACCGCTGTGCCAGGGTCAAGGGATTTGATTTCTGCTGCTGCGTCTTTTAGAAGTCTCATTCGTAGTGGCATTTCTTATCCTCCTTTGCTCGGATGTACCACTTATGGTACATCGTAAATTTTAGTGATGGACTATTAGAACATTTGTGCTATACTAAGTTGTAATCGTTTCCCGTCCTTTCTCGAACGCCTTAATATCTTCCGGTCTAATTCGATAATCCCTTCCGATCTTAAGAGCCGGTAATTTTTTTCGCCGTATCCAGTCCCAAACAGTGATTGTTTTGACTTTATACATCTGTGCTACCTCTTCGCAGGTGAAATAATTTGGCAAAAAAATTCCTCCTTTCTATAAAAAAATACTTGCGTTTACTTCGGTTTTGCTATATACTAATATCTGCAAACAATAGTAATATAGAAATCCGTAGCAAACTGAAAACCGTTTGTTATGCTTAAGTTTTCGTGGTATGATTATACTTTACCACGGTTTATTAAGTATGTCAACATATTTTGCAACGATTTCTTAAGTATTTTTTCTTTATGAAGGGTGTTGGAAAAAATGTATGAAATTTTCGCTAAATTGTTAGAAAAGAACGGAGTGACTCCATATCAGGTTTATAAAGCAACTGGCGTTGCTCAGTCTTCTTTAAGTGACTGGAAAAGCGGGAAAAGCAAACCGAAATTTGAAAAAATGGTGAAAATCGCCAACTATTTTGGCGTATCAGTTTCATATTTAATGACCGGGGAAGTGTCTGAACAAAAAGAAACGCCCGCCCTTACTAAAAAGGACGAGCATGATATTAAAAATAAAATTGATGAGATTTTGGATATGATGGTAAACCAAAAAGGACTCATGTTTGATGGCGACCCATTGACCCCAGAAGCTTTAGAAAGCATCCGAAGTGCTATGGAATTGGGAATGACTGCGGCCACAATGAAGAATAAAGAAAAATATAATCCACATAAAAACAAGAAGGATTGACTGCATGAATGAAATGGCATTGGTTAACAGGTTAGTTAAAAAATATAAAACCAATAACCCATTTGAATTATGTGATACTTTGGACTTTATTGTCTTAGAAGTTCCACTGACGGGAGTTAGAGGTTTTTACCAGTACTACAATAAAAATAACATAGTGTATATAGATGTAGAATTACCTGATCAAGTAAAGAAATTTGTGTGCGCTCATGAATTAGGACATGCCTTAATGCACCGTGGAACAAATACCCTTTATATGGATACAAGGACATTTCTGAAAACGAGCAAATATGAAAAGCAGGCAAATCAGTTTGCTATAAATCTATCATTTCCCAATGATGATTTTTTTGAAGAATATAGAGACTGCACTATTAGCCAAGCTGCTCTGTGTCTCAATGTCACCGAAGACTTATTGGAATACAGGCTTAAAGAAATTAAGTCATGGACACAGGGACAATGAAGGAAGTGAGGATTATGTTGCCAAGCACCGACACTCATGAGTTTCTCCTTGTTAAAAACAATTCCTGTGATACCCCTCCGGACTTTGCTGTTACAGTTGCCGACGATAGTATGTCTCCCCTTTTGTCTGGAGGCGATATTCTCCTGGTTAAAAAGCAAGATTCCGTAGAACATGGTGAACTTGGAATATTTATGATTGATGGGGTTCGGCGAGTTAAAAAAATGTATTTTAAGAATGGGTATCTTCGTCTTACCTCATTGGACATAGATTGTGATGATATTGCAATTGACAAAGTTCACGAACTTAGCTGTGAGGGCAAGGTTATTAAAGTTTTACACCCCGGCGAATGCACTTTTATTGAAATATAAAAAAGCCCACACGTTACTGCAAATAACGTGTGGACTATAAGTGAAAAATTCCGGTTGAGAATTCTCCAAATACATTGTAGCATATTGCTATAATATGTCAATTATTGGAGGATAGAAAAATGAAAAAGGCAAGACTACTTTCACTTGCACTGGCTTTGGTTCTCGGACTGTCCGGTTTACCTGTTGCTTCAGCTGCGACTTCACCCTATGTGGAAAGTGATACCACAGTATCTTTCTCTCGTCCGCAAAATGAGACTTATCAAGTTAAGTTTACCGTGCATGGCTCTCAAGCTGATCCTAAGATTACCGCTGGCAATGGTAGCGTACTTAAAACCCAAAATGTCACCAAATCCGAAGACAAGAGTGGCAACGTTGTTTATTATTTCAAAGTCAAGGCTACAGGAGATGTAGGCGCAACCTCAGCAATTTACACGACGCTTCCTGGTCAATCCGCCGTGCGGCATTTCATTCTTACCGTCGGAAAGCCGATTGAAAAAGTAAGCAATCCAACGACCAGCACATCAACATCAATCAAGTTGATTCAGGGGGCAGGTACTGTCGGACGCGGTTACTCAGCGTCATTATCTATAAAAGGCAAGCCAAACACTGATTACACTTTGACAGTATATTATCCAAGTGGGCCAAGCAAAGCCGCAGGAGTTGGAACAACAAAATCCGATTCCAACGGTAACGCATCTTGGTCATGGAAGGTCGGTACTCGCACGACAGCGGGGTCACATAGCATTACGATTACTGGTGGAGGGCAAACATTAGAGACAAGCTTTTCAACCAAATAAAGTAAGGAGTAAAAATGAAATTCGGAATAAGGAAGCCATCTCTCAAGCGCTCTATTTCAGCCCGTACCACTGGCAGGGCAAATCGGGCCGTTAAAAAAGCAGTTATACCTGGATATGGCAAAAAAGGTATGGGCTGGATAACCAACCCGAAAAAGGCCGCTTACAACAAGGTTTACAATAAAACTTCTATTGGGCTTGGAAGCTTATTAAAAAATCTTTTCAAATAATAAACTGTCCTATTCTGCACTAACCGGATAAAGTGGTTAACTCGTTTCAATTATCATAGAAGTCTACAGGAATATATGGAGGATGTATTTATGAGTATAAGTAATTCATTTATGACATTTGCAAAGGAAGCACCGGAACAGCAACAGGCATGGGGTGAACTTATTGAGAAGTTGGATAATTCATGTAAACTTGACAAGAAAACAGAAGCACTTGCTTATTTAGCCGTGCTGGCCTCGGCTCGATTAGAAGGTGGTATACCATTTCACGTAAAACAGGCCAAGGCATTAGGAGCTTCACGAGAAGAAATCATAAGCAGCATTTTAGTTGGACTTCCCGCTGTAGGAAATGTTGTTGTTCAAGCACTACCTATTGCTTTATCTGCGTTTGATGAATAAACATATTATTAAATAAAAGACCGCCCTACCCTGCTCTAACAGGATAAGGCGGCTCACCATCAGCAGGACTGACAGTATGAAATAAATCACGATTAAATTATACCTGTTCAGCCCTCCAAAATCAAGGAGGATTTTTAATATGGCAACGATTGAAAAAAGAGGTAACAGTTACCGCATTACCGCCTCGTGTGGCTATGATGTAGACGGTACGCAGGAACGTCCACGCACAACATGGAAGCCCGAAGCTGGAATGACGGAAAAACAAATTGAAAAAGAGCTAAATCGTCAAGCAATATTATTTGAAGAAGAATGCAAAAAAGGCTTTGTCACTAAGAGCTTGAAATTTGAGACCTTCGTCAAAGATGAATATTTTGAAAATTATGCACCGGAAAATTTAAAAGCTCGAACAATAGACAGTTATCAACACATGGAGCAACGTGTGTACGCTGAAATTGGTCATATAAAAATGGATAAAATTGCACCAATCCATATCCAAAAATTTGCTCGGCAACTAATAAAAGGTGATGCAAAACATAAGCCATTAAGTCCAAAATCTGCAAAAAACTATTTGGGCTTTATCTCATCTGTATTCGCCTATGCCACACAGATGAGAGTAGTCAAAGAAAATCCCTGTCGAGCCGTTAAAATTGCGTTAAAGAGTCGTCCAGAGCACGACTGCTACACACTGGAAGAAGCGCAACATTTTTTGGACTTACTTTCAAAAGAATCTCTCTTTTATCGAGTGTTTTTTACATTAGCAATTTACGGCGGTTTCCGTCGCGGCGAACTGCTCGGCCTTGAGTGGAAGGATATTAACTTTGATAAAAACATTATCAGCATCCAGCGAGAATCTTTGTCCACGAAAGAAAAAGGCATTTTCACCGATACCACTAAAACAAAAAGCTCTCAGAGAAGTTTAAAGCTTCCCGCTGAAGTTATGGCTTTAGTAAAAAGTTATAGAGCAGAGCAGAATATGAAGCGCCTAAAATGTGGTGATCAATGGATAGACGTTGATCGACTGTTTGTATCATGGAATGGAAGTCCTCTTTATCCGAGCGCTCCCTATAATTGGCTTGACCGTTTTTGCAAACGTACCGGAATGCGCAAAACAAAATCAGCGATTCACGGCTTCCGACACTTAAATGCCACGCTACTAATAACAAACCATGCCGATGTAAAAACCGTATCTGCAGCACTTGGGCACTCGCAGCCATCCACCACACTAAACATTTATACCCATACTTTTCAGGTTGCACAGGCCGAAGCAACAGAAGCAATTGCCAACGCCTTACCGCTGAAATCTCATGCGTAAACCCCAAATAAACCCCAAACGACATTTTAGTAAAAAATAAAAGACCCGAAAAGTCAGCAATAATGCGGCTCTTCGGGTCTGTTTTTTGGAGCGGGAGACGGGAATCGAACCCGCGTCAGCAGCTTGGGAAGCTGCTGTTCTACCATTGAACCACTTCCGCGTGTTTTTATATTTTAACATAAATTATTTTCACATTCAAGTAAAAATTATTTTAATATTTCATTAAACATTTTCGCTTCAGCCGAATCATTGCTGCCAACGCTAACGAGCACATATTTTCCGTTTTGAGTAACCAGGCTGTTTTTCAGCAAATTGTATTGTGCTGGGTTCAGGCTCTTAAAACCGGTTGCTTTGGAATTGATATGATTCGTAATTGCAGTCTGCAGCTGAGTAAATTTGGATTTATCGGTTAACAAAAAACACGCGAGCTCCGATGCGCTGTCGGACGACTTACTCATATAAAGAGAACTGTCTGCAATAACGCCATCAGGGATATTGTAATGTTTTGAAAGCTGATTCCAGCTAACCTCAGCCATATCGGTATAATTCATTTCTTTGATAATCCGGCTGGTAATTTGAGCCGGTGCAGGACGTGCCGCATTCTCTTTCGTAGTCTTAACAAGGGAAACTCCCCCTGCAAAAATGGCGAAGGCAACAATCAGTGCAATGATAGAAAAGATTGTCCATCTTTTTTTGTCCATGATTGCTTTAGCACCTCACCCGTTTTTTAAACATTATTATTGTATATTATAGTACTTCACAATCATTTTAATTACTAAATAGAATATATTAAAAATATAACT
>Ga0183100_1000245_pt1 | contig 59245 bp, 55 predicted proteins | sample Biomet2_FD_127789 | JGI IMG/M metagenome (GOLD analysis project Ga0183100, IMG submission 127789) | Microbial communities from bioreactor (seeded with anoxic lake sediment) at LBNL, California, USA - Biofuel metagenome 2 | ecosystem: Engineered > Bioreactor > Anaerobic > Unclassified ...
AAGACGGGCGGAAGGAGTGCGCCCTTCCGGCAAAAAGGCGGAAGGGCGCGCCGGAGGGAGCGGTATTTTGCGCCCTCCGGAACCTTGCACTACCCCCCGAATGTCTTAACCGGAGCACCAAATGCGCAGCATTTGATGCGGATCTAAGTACCCGGCACCGGCACCCTGCCGGTCGGGGTGCAGGGGCGAAGCGCCCTGCCCGCCGGAGGCTTCCGCGACGAAGTCAGCAGGAAAATTGGAGTTCGCGGCCTTCGCGCATGGCTTTGCGGAGACGGTCGAAATCGGCGGTCATGGCTTTGAGTTTCTCCAACGCGACTTCTTCGGCGGGGGTGCGGTGGAGGAGTTCGCGCATGCCGCCGTCGCGGATGACCAGACGACGCGGGGCCATCAGGGCGAGCACCGGGTCGTGGGTGACGAGGAGGACGATTTTCTCTTCGCGAATGAGGAGATCGAGGGCCATGGCCCGGTCGACTCCGGCGTTTTCGATTTCGTCGATCAGAACGACGGGGGAACGGCTCAGACAGGCGGTGTCGGCGATCATGAGGGCGCGGGACTGGCCGCCGCTCAGGGCGGTCACCGGGGTGGATTTGCGGAACTTCTCGCCCGCCAGGGCGTTGGCCGTCTCGAAAATCCGCTCGGTGATGAGGTGGGGGTTGTCCACCATGCGGCTTTCGGCGTGGAGGGTGAGAAAGTCCGCGACGCAGAGATCGACCACGAAATTCATGTTCTGGGAGAGCTGGGCGACGAGACGGCTGTCAACGCCGAAGCGGGTGTTTTCGTCGGGTTCCGCGCCGTTGATGAGAATGCGGCGGCCGGTGGGGGTGTCGCCCTGGGCGAGACACTCGATGTCTTCCAGCAGGCGGCTCTTGCCCGCGCCGGTGGGGCCGACGATGCTGAGCACGTCCCCGGCTTTGAGGGTGAGACGGATCGGTTCTTGGTTCCCCTGCTTGTCGCGGCCGCCGATGATTTCCATGCTGTGGACGGTGCCGGTTTCGACGTCGAAATCGGCGAGGTGGGCGATGAATTTGCGGAAGTGGTCGGCGAGGAGCTCCCGCGAAGTTCCCATTTCGCGCAGGTTGTTTTCATCGAGCGCGTCGAGACCGGCGGCGATGGTGACTTTGTCCTGTGGTTCATCCAGGCCGTAGGAGGAGAAGAAGTCACCGGCCATCGGGTAGAGCCGCAGCAGTTCGCCGTAAGAGAGTTGCATCGGGTCGGCGGGATTCATCGTTCTTCCTTTAGTTCTTGAAATTCATGGTGCGGGTGTTGCCGATCTGGTAGTCGTGGCCGACTTTGCGTTCGCCGAGACAGTAGGAGCAGAGGGCGGCGGGCATGGTGAACCGCAGCACTTTGCCTTCGACTCCGGATATCTCTCCGCTGCGCTCGATTTCGCGGTGCAGGGCGAAGATGCCCTGACTGGTGAGGCCGTTGCAGGCGAAGATTTTCGCGGCGGGGTTGACCCGGCGCACCCGGTAGGCGAACACTTCGCGCTCGGCCTGCGAAACGATGTCGCCCTTGGTGATGACGACGATGTCGGCGGTGCGCAGCATCGGGCCGATTTTGCGCGGGGTGTTGACGCCGCTCAGGTTGTCGATGACGCAGACGGCGGGAATCCCCTTGATGTGGGGGGAACAGCGCGAACAGAGCCCGGCGCTCTCGGTGATGAGCAGGTCCGCGCCGCAGCGTTCCGCCCACTTCCAGGCGGCGTCGATGTTGCTGACGAAAAAGTGGTCGGGGCAGAGGCCGCCGGCGAGGCCGGTGGAGACTTCGATTCCGGCGTCGCGGTAGACCGTCTCGTCCTGCGAGGAGATGCAGTCGAATTTGACCACGGCGGGTTTGATTCCGCTTCGGGCGAGCTCTTGCGCCAGGTGAAGGATGACGCTGGTTTTCCCGCAGGAGGGGGCTCCGGCGACGGTGACCATCTTCATTTTGCCACGTACTCCCGGAAGACGAGTTCGATGTTGTCCTTGACTTCGGCGGGGTCCTCGTTTTTGAGGAAGTCCCAACCCATCCACCAGAGGCGGCAGCCGTCGGGGAGGCGGTTGTCCACATCGGGGCGGACGGAGGGGAATCCGGCGTCGGCGCAGAACTGCGACATCTCGCGCCCGGCGATGAATTCTGCTACCGCCGCGGCGTCGTCCACCCGCTCGGCGCGGACCAGCATGACGACCGGCGAAACGATCGCGCCTTCCCCGGGGTAGACGATGTCGAAGAGCGTTTCGTCCTTGAGCCGTTTGGCGAAGAAGAGCGGCATGATGTAGAAGGGGGTGCTCTCGGGGGAGTTGCGTTCGATCTCCTGAACCATTTCGGCGGGGTGGAGACCGCGGATCACGCTGCCGCCCATGGCTTTAATGCCGTCCATGCCGAACATCTGATAGAAGGGCATGAGGACGCCGTTGCAGAAAAATCCGTCCTGCCCGCGCATGGTGACGGTCTTGTGATAACGGGATTCGAGCAGATCGGCCCAGCGCTTCGGAATCTCCAAACCGCCCAGTTTGGCGCGGTTGACCACCAGCACCAGCAGATTGGCGGAGAGCATGGTGAAATGCCGGTCGGGGTCGAGATAGCCGGTCTCCCTGAAATCGGCGTTGAGCGCGGGGCCGTTCAGCGACCGGAAGAGGCCGGTATCGACGAACCGGCGGGTGAAGCGGTGGTGGAAAAAGCTGTTGATGTCGGCGGAGACGATCACATCGGGCAACTCCTCGGCGTCGGCGAGGGTGTCGATGTAGGGGTAGTAGGAGAGTTCGTGATTGACATTGCCCTCGACCAGATAGTGAAAGGAGCTGTCGAGGGTGGCGGCGAACTCGTCGAACTTGCGTTTGAACGGCATTTTCATGCCGCAGGGGAGGAGTCCGAGCATGCTCAGGCTCTCCTGCGCGGAGTAATCCAACGCGAAATCCTTGCCGTCGCCGCCGCCGGGGATCATGGAGTTGAGGCGTTCGACGAAAGCGTCGACATCGACCCCGGCCATGTGGAGGGCGGTTTTGAGTTTGAGCACGGAGCCGAGGGAGCCGCGCACCTCGACGGATTCGAATTTTCCGAGGCCGTGCTGTTTGAATAAATCGATGGATTCCGGAAGCAGTTCCAGAACCTCGTTGACCGTCATTCCCGCAAGCTCCTGTTAGATGGGCCTTGAATGATATTGAGAACGATATGGCACAGCAAAAATATGCAGATGCATATATGAAAATTAAGATTCTGAATAGAAAATGGGAAAAATATTCCAGTACCCGTGAATTAGGCTCTTGTGATTTCGGGGATATCCCAATGATTATGACTGAAAGAGCCGGCTCTGATTCACCGTAATTTATTCCGGTGCAAAGACTTCGCTTTTGACATATTATTCCCTGAAGGTCTATCGTGCCAGTGGCCTATTGTGCCAGTTTTCATAAGCCGATTGTTTTAATAGGTTTATCATATAAAGCATTGGCCTTGTTGTATTCGGGGGCTTTCGCGGGGGAAAGCTTTTCCCCCGCACCCCCATTTCTGCCCTGTGCCGGGCTTTCATTTCTCGTGGGTTGCGCCCCTCCTACCGCGGCGCGGGCTTTGCCCGCTTACTTGTCGGCCTTTGGCCGCCAACTCTTCACCGCCCGCTTCGCGGGCTGCGGCAGAGGGCCTTCGCTTCGCTGCGTTCGACTGCGTCGCTTTTGCTCCTTGCCGCCCGCTTCGGCTTTGCCGAACCGTGCGGTTCTCTCACATCCGCTACGCGGCGCCTACTGCGCTTTTGCATTGGGCGGAAACGTTTGCGGGCCGGTTCTCTTAGTTCGGCGTCAGGATTTTAGCAGCGTTTCCGGGGCGGTGAAGCCTTGTTCGACAGCGGCAAAAAAGCGGGAGACGTGGAGGCCGTCCGCGAAGCAGTGGTTGAGCTTGATTCCAATCGGAATCCGGCCGTCCTGGAGCTTGCCCCAGGTGAGAATCGGGATCGTCTGGTGAAACCCGTATTCGGCCTGGGTGATCGATTCGAAGTGCGTCCACGGCACACAGCTTGCGCAGAGAAAGTCCTCGCCGTGTTCGACGAGCGGGGAGGGGAGGCTCCGCTTCGCCCGTTCGACTTCCGGCGCGACACGGTCCCGGAAGGTTGCGAAATCCGGCTCGTATTCGCACCAGACCTGGCGGAACATCTCCGACTCGGTCATGATCGGGGTCATCACCGCGATCTGTTCGAATTCAATCACTTCGCCCCCGATGATCCGCTGGCGGAGCTGCGGCACGGCGTTGGCGGCGCGCAGAATCGCGTAGAGAGAGAGCAGGAAGAACGACTCCCCGCGCGCTTTGGCGAACGTGTGGATCGGCTCCGCCTCAACCTTGACCGTGAGGTTGTAGCACGGCGCGTCGAAGGTGCGGTAAAACGCGAAGAGCTCCCGCCGCGGCCAGGTTTCCAGATCGATTTTCCGGTACGAATTCATCAAGCGGCCTCCCTGTTTCTCCGTACTATACACGCATTCCGGAGACAGTCAACCGTTCCCCGCGTCTTTGGCCGAATATCGCCTCCTGGCGTGAGCGACGCGGCGTTTCTGGGCCGCCTGGTTCTTCCGATGTTCAATGCGTGGCGATGAGCTCGAAAAATGGCGTCGGGCCGTGTTTCAGCTCGGCTGTATTCAGGCGAATCGAAAGAAGGCCGTCTTTGTTTTCAAGAACCATCGGTTCCCTGCGGGTGCCGTCGTAAGCCAGCGGGTAAAGGAGATATGTCGTTCCAGGCTGAACGCGGATGTCTAGTTCAAACGTGCCGGTTGACATCAAATTCGGCAGCGTGCCGGGATTGATCATCCGCTGACGGTCAGCGGAGAGTTCCATGCCGGTGTTGGCCGGAATGGTGCTCAAGACCAGCATCATGTGTTTCGATTGCCCCAGGGCGGCATCGTCAAGCGAGGTTAACGCCGTGGCCGCCGGAACGGTGTGGAAGACACGCGCCAAGACGGAGACGGTTTCCTCGATCAGTTCCGGAGACGTAATCGCAACGGTTTTTGGCGTATCGATTTTGAAGATCTGACGCTTGGCATCGACCAGAAGTTCGCCGGTTTCGCTCTGATAAATCCCCTGATCGGCATTGCTGAGATTATCCTTTGGGAGGATATTTTTCCGCCGCAGCATTTCAATGCAGTTCTGTTTGTCGAAAAGCCCGCGGTGATCCTCGACGGTTTGGGAAAACCATTCGGTGACGATATCGCGCGAGCCTCCGGCCGGAGGCATCCGCAGCGTGGGTTGCCACCCTTTGCTTTGCAGGCGGGAGTAACGTTCAATGCCGGGAAAATCAACTCCCAGGCCGGTCATCAGCGCCACATAGGTTTGATCGCTGTTGGCTTTCATGACCAGATTTTTCCCCTCATTCAAAAACGACTGGGGATACTCGATGGTGAGGAGATGTTGCGCCGGTTTCACGTCGCGGCGGGAGTACAGGAGCACCCCGATAAACTCGCTGGCGCGATCGGTCGGAAAGGAGTCGAAATCCCGGTTGGGCTTAGCATCAAGCACCACGGCATTTTCATGCAGGGCAATGCCGCTGAATTTCTGAAAGGCGGCATAGGCGGGGAAAATAAACTGTTCAAACTCAAAACGGTTCCAGAATCCGTGGTTGTACTCGCTGACGAGGAAGGGACGGTCCGGAAAACGCATGGCGCAGGCCTGGCGCAGATAGTCCACTCCGTCCGAGGCCGAGCTGTTCTGCGGACACGTCGCCCCCGGTTTGGTGTATCCCCGCGGATGGCAGAAATAAACATTCAGGGAACGGCAGGATAAGGTTTGATAGGCAACTTCCGAAACATAAAGACGCTGCACGCAATTGGCCTGGGTGACCATGCCCTGAAACCCGAGCTTGCGGACGGTTTGTTCGCAGAAGCGGTGCGATTCCGTCAGCCGCTTCCGGGCAAGTTTCGCCCAATCCGTCGCATAAGGTTCGTCTTCCCCGGGAGAAACGACCACCTGTTTCTCGTCAAACTTCCCTTGGCCGTATGTATGGTTCAGCTCATCGATGAACTGATCGCGAATCCAGCGGATGATTTCTTGATTCTGTTTCTTTTGCAGATTGTACAACGCCAGGTCCTGTTCATTGTAGAATTCCACACACAGAACGGCGGGATCATCTCGATATTTCGTTTTGGTATAGGGATTCACATGATCGAGTAACATTTCCGCCAGTGTTTCCCACCGTTTGCGCATGACCTCATCGCCCCAGCTCATCTTCTCTTTGATGTAACCGTGGCCCTCCTGTCCGAGCAACCACTGCCGATATCCCATTCGATAGGCGGCAATCGTCAGATAGGAGTAAATTCCTCGCTTCTTCAGTTCCGAGAACAGATAGTCGAAATGATCGAGGTGATCGGGGTTGAAGACCATATCTTCTTTGGCCCCCATCATCAGATAACCGTCGAGGCAAAGCGGTCGGAGCATGTTGTATCCGGCGGCGTGCGTTTGTCCGGCAAACGTACGGATGCGTTCCCGCTGCTGCTCTTTGGTGCGCCCCCCTCCGGTCAATTCGGCAAACCCGAACCAGTTGAATCCCTGGAAATACTGCGGAATCCCCGGCCGGTCGGCAAATTCGATCTGCCCGTCATCCGACACGCGGGCCTGACCGTATTTCCCGGCGGGGCCCGGTTCGACATATCGGGACAGATCGAGCGCACTGCCATATTTGATTTGCGTGGACGGCATGTCCACCTCTTTATAGTCTTTTCCTGGCCTGAAATTCTGTACTTGCGGATCAATGGCCTGATCCGACATGGTTGCGCCAAGTAGAATCCAGACGCAATTGCCGTGACTGCGGAAAGTAATCGTTTTTACCGTTCCCGGCGGCAGGGCAAAACGGCTGAGAAAAAGCCCGACATGATTCTGTTCCGGTCGGCGATATACGACTTTGGCATTGTCATAATCCATCGCATTCCACCAGTCGCCGAGATCGATTCCCGCCTGAACCGGAATCGTCGTTGCGTTACCGTCCGCGGTTGTAATGGCAAGCTGCCCGATCTCCTGCCCGGCGGGAAGCCGGTTCCAGCAACTGGTATGCAGCAAATAGAGATAACGGCCTGATTTCTCCGGGGACAGCGTAATTTCTTTCGTTCCGGTCGGGAAGCGGGGGGAGTCAAACGTCACCACGCTTTTGCCCGCCGATGCGCCGGGATCGGTCAGGGCAAAACTGACGCCGCCGAAATCCGTAACGGTGAAATCGAAATCGCGCAGATCATTTTGCGGTCCCTGATCGGACCAGCCGCCGGTTCCGTCCTGAGCCGTGTCATCGGAGTAAGCCGCATTGACGACCCGGTTCAACGGAAGCGGATAATCGGTCGGGTTGACGCCGGCCATGCCGCCCTGCCGCCACTTGACCGACAGTGTGTTTTTTCCGGCCTTGACCGGAACTTGGAGCAACCCTTTGCCGGTGTGGGTGACGGAAAGACACTTTGTTCCTGCACTCACGTAGCCGGGGTCTTTCATCACATAGGCCTGGAGTGGAACACTCCCGGTCAGGCGCCAGCGCGACACATCGCCTTCGAAATCTCCACCGGGAACCAATTCTCCGTTGATTTTCAGATCGTCAAACAGAATTCGTCGTTTCTGATTATCCCACGGGCCCTGCAAATGAATCCAGGCCAAGCTTTCTTTTGCCGCTTCAAATGAAAATGCAATTTCGCTCCACTCCGGCGTTTTGGCTTCGGGCATAATCATGACCAGCGTTCGCGCCCGGAGCTCCGGGTCTCCCCAATTGGCGTTTTTTGCGGAGAATTCGCCGGGGAGCGGTGTCAGGACGGTTTTCTGCGCCTGGACATCCACCCGGGCGGATGTCGCCCCCGATGCCATAAGGGTGAGCGCGGCGACTGCGGCAATCAATGTTGTTTTGATGAAAATCATTTTTCCCTCAGTAACTCAGCATTCAAATATCCGGCGATAAACGCCGCCTGAAGTTCCCGGACGGATTCCTGATAGTGGACATGGTCCACATACAATTCCCGCCCGTCCAACCCCAGCTTCCGAGTGAATCCGTAGAGATCCAATACCGGGATGCGGTGCTTTGCCATAATCCCGTCGGCGATGGCATTGTAACGCTCCACATCGGCGTGATAGCGGAAGAACGGCGGCGTCCCCCGATTGTGTACCGCATCATCCACCGGAGTCGTTCTCACCCAGATCACGGCAGTATGTTGCTGATTGCAAAGGTTCACCATTTCGAGTAGATTATTCTCATAATCCTCCGGCTCTACCTCGTGCCGGGGGGGGGCTCCGGTGGTTTTGATATCATGAAGTCCGCAATTCAGCAGCAGCAAGTCCGGCCGGAAATTCCGATCTTGATAACGTTCCCGAAGAATCTTCAAATCGACCTCCGAGTTGCAATACGGAGCCAAATCCCGATAAGCCGTTTCCAGATCGTTCCGGCGAACAATTTCCGCTTTCCCCTCCAGAAATGTTCGCAGATAAGGGTAATAATGGCCGCAAATGCTGTCGCCCATCAAAAATATTTTCTTCATCTTCTTTTTCCGCGTTTCAATGACAGGTGTTATCTATCTTCTCTGCAAATCGCCAGTGAGCAACCGTCCGCCTGAATAGAGGAAGGAGCCGACATGCCCGTCTACAAACGTGAGATTAGTTCTGCCGCTGTGATTCCACCCCCAGGAGTAGAGGCCGGAGAGTCCCAAATCGGTAGAGTTGCCGGTTTCGTGTTCGGCATAAATCAACTCCGCGCGATAGGAATTGCCGTAAACGGTCCGGTAATTGCTCTCCCCGAATAGAGCTGACCCGGCTTTGATCGCAGGCAATTTTCGATATGATATTTTGGTCCCGTCAACAAAATGCAGCCACCCGCCGCTGTTGGGCCCGCCCGGTAGCCAACTCGGTTTGCAAGTGGGACTGTAGATCCCGATGTAATAATCGGCAGTGGCGGCGCCTCCCTGCCAGGCAATCGAACCATGAGCTTCCGGAATCGAGGGACAGAAATAGATCCCGCGCGGTTTTTTCAGCAGCAACGTTTCGTAGCTGTCCTTATCGAAGGGTTGCCTCAGGTACTGGTTGGCCCAGTAGAGATGTTGTTGGGCGGAAGTACATCTCGGTAACCAGTCCTGATAATCCGCGGCATACAGCAAGAGACCGTTGTAGATCTGTTTTTGGTTGTTGACGCAACTGATTGCTTTCGCCCGGTCTCGCGACTTCCCCAGCGCCGGAAGCACCATGCTCGCCAATATGGCGATGATTGCGATCACTACCAGAAGTTCGATAAGTGTAAAGATTTTTTGGTACGAACCCTTCAACATAAGACCATCCTTTCTTTTTCCACGGGGTTAATTTCGTTTTTCCGGAGGCTTTTTTCAACCCATACCCGGATCTTATTTTCCGGGACAAACAAATTTCCGGCGGATTCATAGTCGCACATCATGGAGCCGTCGGGAAAACGGATGACTTTGTGAAAGCCGGGAATCCGGCACAACTCCGGCTTTTCTTCGACGGGAATCGGTTGGTTCAACCCCTTCAGCCGGGAATCCTGCGCCATCACGATCGGACCGCAGCAGACCGCACACAGCGTATCATCGCCGGGAGCCGGAACCATCCGGGGAGCAAGGTCGAACTCCATTTCAATCCGGCCGGTCGCGCTCCATTCGCGGCGGAATTCCAGATACGTTCCGGGAATCGCGGCCTGCAATTCGCCGGAAAGGGAAATTCGCGACGTTTTCCCCCACCAGCCGGGAATCCGCAACCGTAGCGTGAACGCTTCGCGATGCTGCGGCGTCACATGGACAACCACTTTCCCGTCATAAGGATAGCCGCCATCGATGCGAATCTCCACCGCGTTGCCGGAGGCCGTCTCCACACAAGCCTTCAGGGGTTCGTAGAAATTGATGACGATTCCTTCCGGATGCTGCATGACCGCATAAAGCGGAAGTTGCGCCAACCCTTCCGGCCCCTGCGCACGACAACAGTCGTGCCCGTCAAAAGGTGTGCCGAAATTGCGGAGCATCTGATCGTCCGCGGGAATTTTCGACGCCGGAGCTGAGAGCGGCGTCGGGTTGCGGTGCGTCCAGTTGACGCCGTCCGGAGTCATCGCCCCCAGGAGCGCGTTGTAGGCGCAATGCTCCATCTCGTCGGCGACGGTGGAATCCGCGGTCAGGGCAAGGATTCGCCCGCAGAATTGAATCCACGTGACGGTCACGCAGGTTTCCCCCAGCTTGCCGGCGTCCGGCCAGGTCTGGCGGAATCGGCCGTGATACCAGGATTCCCCGCAGTTGGTCGCCCCGGCGGTCCCGGTAATCATGATTTCCTGATCGCGAACCATGCGGTAAAACGCGAGCAACGCTTCGCCGTATTCGGGCGGCAGTTCGTTCAGCATCTCCGAGACGCCTTTGAAGCAGGACATCATCTCATACGCCTTGGCGTCACCGATCTCCGCCGGTGGAACCGCTTGGCGTGCCGCCTGAAAGATGTCGTGTTTGCAGGAGCAGCCGCATTCGACGATCCATTTGGCATAATCAAGATACTTCTCTTCTCCGCACATCTTCCAGACGCCGATCACCGCGCCGAGAATCGAGCTGGAAGCCAGCCCCTCATGGCAGCCGGTCTGGAGAATTCCGCGCTTGTCCCGATTGATCTCCGACATCAGCTGGTCGAGCATCCGGCGGCAGGCGTATAAAACACGCGGATCTTTCTCGATGAAGAAGTAATAGCGGATCAAACCGAGAAGGACATATTTCCGCCCCCAGACATCCCATCCGCCCAACCGGAGCGCGGCGGGATAACTGCTGATGGAGCCGTCCGGTTCCTGGGCTTCCAGAATGTCGTTTACCGCGCCCCGCACGGCATTGAGCAATCCCGGCTCCGGGATTGACCGCAAGGAGAGGATCGCCGACCGGACCACTTTCCCCCAGAACTCCCCCCGCCAGCCGTTATCGGTCTCGGAATGTTCCAGAAAAGGAACGGCCATATTCCGATAATTGACGTTTCTTAAGCGGTTCTGTACGCTATGTCCCAGCGCCGCACCGATGGGGCCGTACAGATGACTGCTGCATTTATTTGTAAAAGTCAGCACGTCGTTTCCTATTCTTGACATACGAAAGAGCTTCCTCATAATACTGCGATTGATGTTCTGTTCAATTCCTACGCAATATTATAGCAAAATCCGTTCGTTGCGGCAATGTTCAAAAGCCCATTCTTTTGTATCAAAAGGATATTGCTTCATTTTTGTTGCCGGAATCAATCTTCTTTGTCGGAATTTCCGTTGTCCGGCAGAAGGTGACGGCGGAATTGACTGGGCGGCATGCCGATGATCCGCCGGAACGTCCGGGTGAAATGGGCGGAGTCGTAAAACCCGGTGCGGAAGGCGATTTCACCGAGCGAAAGCGTCATATCCTCCAACAGCAGCCGCGCCTGCTCGATTCGAAGATAAGCGAGGTAATCGGTAAAGTTGATTCCGGCATGGCGGTGAAAGAATTTTCCCAGATATTCCGGAGAGCGGCCGGTCAGTTTGCCCAGATCGGCAAGCGATATTGTTTCATGATAATGCTCCAACGCATAGTTGATGACGGCGCCGAGCAGAGAATCGGTCTTTTCATGGAAATCCGAAGGGAACAGGACGGTCTGTTTGGCGATCTGCGCCAGAAGGTCGAAAAACCGCGCCTGCAGAAGAAGCGACCTGCCGATTTTAGCATCTAGTGCCTCCCGGCGCATCTGCTCCAGCGTGCGAGAGACGTGTTCGAACGTGTGAATCGGGAAGCTGCATTTGTTGACGAACTGAAATTCCGGCGTCCCGAAATTCCGGAAGAAGGGGCTTTGTGACAGTTCTCTCCGATCCGCCTCCGGAATGACTTCCGGCTGAAACATGACGGTGTAATAAGCGCCTCCCTGTTTCAAAAAAAATTCGTGCTCATCCCGTTTTCCCATCAGATAGAGGTCCCCGGGTAAAATCGGGCGGTGGATGCCGTTGATGGAACACCACCCGTATCCGGAACGGATAAACATGATTTCACAGCAATCGTGAAGATGACTGCGTTCATGCTTTGGCGTCTTGTTGTCGTAAATGATCGATAAAGGCAAAGAGGTTTCCTGATGTGTCCTCAGAGCATAAGTACGCACAGTAACCTCCCAAGGGACTCATGTTCCTGAAAATTCAAGTTTTGACAAAATACCATGTCGCAACCACTTTGTCAACACGACAGGCGCTTTTTCGTGCGACGCCCGCAACGCGACGGCAAATCCGGCTTTATGACGCGGTTGCCAAAAGTCCCGTCGCGCCTTTTTGTCCGCCGCTTTGCCGCTTCTCCACCGCCCCTTGGGCTTTCCCGCTGAGGGTAAAGCCGCTTCGGGAGCGTTGAAGAACCGGCTTTGCGGCAAAACAAAAATTCATCGACGTTACTTTTGGCAACCGCTTCTTTTATTAGTTTCATGTTGAATTCTCTGAATCGCGCTTGCAAATCCGCTCGGATGTTTTATATTTCGTTATGTGGCGAATTGACGAAATAAGGAGAAGAAAATGGAAAAGATCCTGAACATTGCCAAAGCGCTGTCGGACGAAAACCGGCTCCGGGCGCTGATGCTGTTGCGCAACGGCGAACTTTGCGTGTGCCGGTTGATCGACCTTCTCGGGCTGGCGCCTTCGACGGTCTCCAAACACATGGCGATCCTGAAACGGGCGTCGCTGGTCGAATGCCGCCGGGAACGGAAATGGACTTACTACCGGCTCCCCGGCGATTCCGCCGATGCGACGGTACGGGAGATTCTCCTCTGGGCGGAAACCCATCTCACCGGCGACCCGCTCGTCGTCGCCGACCTGCGGCACCTGGTGAAAGACTCCAAATGCCTGGCCGGCGCCTGCCGGAAACTCCGCATCCTGTTTCTCTGCACCGGCAACAGCTGCCGCAGCCAGATGGCCGAGGGCTGGGCGCGCGCACTCAAGGGCGATGTGATCGAAGCCTGGTCCGCCGGAATCGAAACCCACGGGCTGAATCCGCGCGCGGTGTGGGTCATGGGGGAGGCCGGGGTGGATATTTCCGGCCACCGCTCCAAGCTCGTCAAAGAATTGGCGGACATCGAGTTCGATTATGTCGTCACCGTCTGCGGACACGCCAGCGAAAGCTGTCCGTTTTTCCCCGGCAAGGCCAAAGTCGTGCATGTCGGCTTCGACGATCCGCCGCGCCTGGCGGAGGAGTGCCGGACCGAGGAGGCGAAACTCGACTGTTACCGCCGGGTGCGCGATGAGATCAAGGCGTTCATCGAAACGCTACCGGAGAGCCTTCCGGGAAAGGATTGAGTCGAAATCATGATCAGGGTGGAAAATCTGACCCTCTCGGCGGCGGACCGGATGTTGTGTTCCGGCGCATCCTTCGCGCTGGGGAAGGGGGAGAAGGCGGTGCTGACCGGGGCTTCCGGCTGCGGCAAGTCTTCGCTCCTGCGCGCCCTGGTCGGGCTGCACGGGATCGACGCCGGGACCGTCGAAATCGACGGGGTCGGCCTCTCCGCCGCCACGCTCGGGGCGATCCGCCAGCGCATCGTGTTTCTCGCGCAGGAGCCGGTGATGGGCGGCGAAACCGTGCGCGAGGCCCTGCTTCTGCCGTTCACCTTCAAGCTCAACGCCCGCCTCCGGCCCGGTCCGGAGACGATTGCGGAAACGCTCGACCGCATGGGGCTTGCCGAAACCCTTCTCGACCAGCCCGCCGCGCGTCTCTCCGGCGGCGAAAAGCAGCGGGTCGCCATTGCGCGCGGATTGCTGATGAACCGCGACATCGTTCTCGCCGACGAAATCACCGCGGCGCTGGACGGCGATTCGCGGGACAGGGTGATCGGCGTTCTTCAGGAACTCCCGGTGACCATGCTGGCGGTCGCCCACGACCCCGTGTTCCGGAGCGCCTTCCCGGTCGAGTACCGGATGGAGAACCATCTTTTGCGAAAGGTCGGGCCATGAATCACGCCGTCGAACTGAGCTATCTGGGAATGGCGGCCGTCTATTTGCTGCTGCTGCCGGTTTTGCTGCTGTCGATGCGCTACCGTCTGGCCATCGTGCGCGACACGCTGTGGGCGGTGGCGCGGATGTCGGTGCAGCTGATGCTGGTCGGGCTCTATCTGCGCTATGTGTTCCAGTGGAACTCGTTTGTGGTCAATCTGCTCTGGGTGCTCATCATGACCGCCGTCGCGGCGTGGACGACGCTGCGGCAGGCCAAACTCCCGGTCCGGGTGATGTTCCCGGCGGCGTTTGCGGCGCTGACCGGCTCGTTCCTGGCCGTCCTCTTTTATTTCATCTTTCTGATTGCCGGGAAGAGCGCCTCCGACGCCGCGCTGCTGATTCCGATCGGCGGGATGCTGCTGGGGAATTCGCTCCGCGGCAACGTGGTGGTGCTGGAGCGGTTTTTCCGTCAGATGCGCGACAACCGCGCGGAATACGAACTGCGGCTGCTTTACGGGGCGAACCGGAACGAGGCGCTGCTGCCTTTTATGCAGATCGCGCTGCGGGCGGGGATCTCGCCCCAGATCGCCAGCATGGCGACGCTGGGGATCGTCTCGCTCCCCGGCATGATGACCGGCCAGCTGCTGGGCGGATCGACGCCGATGACGGCGATCCAGTACCAGATTGCGATCATGATCGGAATTTTTGCGATCGACATGATTTCGACGGCGCTGCTGCTCGAAGTCCTGGCCCGCTATGCGAGAAAAAATGAATTGGAAAACGAAAGAGGAATTCGATGAAAAAACAGGAATTTGCCGGAATCGGTTTTTTTGAGCGGTATCTGACCGTCTGGGTGATTCTCTGCATGATCGCCGGGGTGCTGGTCGGCCGGTTTCTGCCGGGAGTTCCGGCGTTTCTGGGCCGGTTCGAATACGAACAGGTGTCGATCCCGATCGCGGTGCTGATCTGGCTGATGATCTACCCGATGATGATGAAGGTGGATTTCGAGAGCATCCGCAACGTCGGCAAGAATCCGAGGGGCCTTTTCGTCACCTGGGTGGTGAACTGGCTCATCAAGCCGTTCACCATGTACGGGATCGCGGCGCTGTTCTTCTACGTGATCTTCCGGAACTGGATCACGCCCGAACTGGCCCGCGACTATCTGGCCGGGGCGGTCCTGCTGGGTGCCGCACCCTGCACGGCGATGGTGTTCGTCTGGAGCCATCTCACCCGCGGGAACCCCGCCTATACGGTGGTCCAGGTGGCGACCAACGATCTCATTATCTTAGTCGGGTTCATTCCGATCGTCAAATTCCTGCTCGGGCTGAGCGATGTTTCGGTGCCGTGGAGCACGCTGATCCTGTCGGTGCTGCTGTTTGTGGTGATTCCGCTGGCGGGGGGAGTCATCACCCGGCACGCGGTGGTCGGGCGGCGCGGGCTGGACTATTTCGAGAAAAAGTTCCTCCCGAAATTCAGCAACATCACCGTTGCCGGGCTGCTGCTCACGCTGGTCATCATCTTCTCGTTTCAGGGACAGGTGATTCTTGCCAACCCGTTCCACATCGTGTTGATCGCAATTCCGCTGATTCTCCAGACCTTTTTGATCTTCTTCATCGCCTACCTGCCGTGCCGCTGGATGAAACTGCCGCACGACGTGGCGGCTCCGGCGGGGATGATCGGGGCGTCGAACTTCTTCGAACTGGCGGTGGCGGTGGCGATTGCGGTGTTCGGCGCGGCCTCGCCGGTGGCGCTGGCGACGATCGTCGGAGTGCTGGTCGAAGTTCCCGTGATGCTGATTCTGGTGCGCATCGCCAACCGGACCACCGGCTGGTTCCGCAACTGATTCGAAGGGGCGTTCCTGTCTCTCGCCGAACGGCTGTTTTTTACGGAAATCGTTTATTTTCAATCTATTTTCCAAATTGCGCTTGCTATTGTCCGTCCGGCCGCTTATATTGATAATATGCTTTCAAACCGGAATGCATAATAACAGTGACTCATTCGGAGTTGCCGTTGATGACACATGCATCCTTGAAAGTTCGATAAAAATTTGTTCTTCGGTCAGTTTCTTCGATTTCCCGAAAATCCGGATTCCTTCAAAGTGGATTCCCCGCTGGGTCTTGCATCGCTTTCTCCATGCTCTCCCGGGCAAACCGCCGCGTCATTCCGACAGCCAACCAATTTTTGTCCGATGAGGAAGCAGAACAACATGCGGACAAGAATTCCGCGGAAAGGAACCACAAAATGAATATTTATGTGGGAAACATGGCATTTTCGACGACGGAACAGGGACTCAACACGGCATTTGCGGCTTACGGAAACGTCGGCAGCGTCCGTCTGGCGACGGACCGCGACACCGGCCGTCCCCGCGGCTTCGCCTTCGTCGAAATGAACAGTGATTCGGAAGCGAAGGCCGCTATTGCCGGTCTGAATGGCCACTCGCTCGACGGCCGCGAAATCGTGGTCAACGAAGCCAAGCCGCGCGAAGACCGCGGCGGCAGCGGTAACGGCGGCTTCAAGCGCCAGGGCGGTTTCCGCCGCTAGCGAATTGAAACGGCTGGAAGGAGATTCTTTCCAGCCGTTTTAACGAGCGCGGAATCGCAATTATGCTTCATTCGTCCGACAAAGACACCTACGACACTCCGGCCGGTCGGAAAGATTTTCTTTCCGGATTGCTGCTGAACTGCCGTTTTTATTTTTATTCCCGGATTTATCTCAATTTCTTCCGCATCGGCAGATGCGCCGCGCGCGGGCGGTTCAACCGTGAAAACCAGGCCCGTTATTCCGGGCGCAACGTGGACATCCTCGAACAGTGCGGCGCCAGGCTGCATCTGCGGGGCCTGAACCATCTGACCGGGACTCCCGGGCCGTTTGTGCTGGCCGGGAATCATATGAGTTCCATCGAAACGGTCGTTCTCAACGCCTTCCTGTCCCCGAGACTGGACTTTACTTTTGTCATCAAACGGGAACTTTTCTCGGTTCCTTTTTTCCGCCGCGCCATGCGGGCGATCGACGCCATCGGCGTCGGCCAACGCAATCCGCGCGAGGATTTTGCCACTGTCATGAAAGAAGGAGCGGAACGGCTGAAGGCCGGGCGCTCCGTCCTGATTTTCCCGGAAGCCGCGCGATGCCGCGAATTCCGGCCGGAGCGCTTCAACACCATCGCGGTGAAGCTGGCGCGGGCGGCCGGAGTGCCGGTCATCCCGTTCGCATTGAAAACCGATTTCATCACGCCAGGGCGTTTTTTGCGCGAATGCGGGCCGCTGCATCCGGAAAACCAGATCCATATCGAGTTCGGTTCGCCGCTGACGGTTTCCGGCAACGGCCGGAACGAGCAGGAGGCGATCATCCGCTTTATCGAAGAGCGCACTCGGAGCTGGGCGACGTCCGGGCGAAACGCCGGGCCGGAACGGGTTGCTCCGTCTCCGGTCAACTGCTGATGAACAGGAATGGAGAACCATTATGCTGACAGATAACGGGACTGAAGTCCTGCTGAATTTTTACAGCCGCAACGAAGAGCGGGCCAATGCGCTCACCCACGCCGCCGGGGCGCTGGTTGCCGTCGCCGGACTGATCGTGCTGGGAATCCAGGCCGGGAACTCCGGCTGGCTTGCGCTGACCGCCACCATGATTTACGGCGGAACGCTGCTTTCCATGTATCTGGCTTCCACCGCTTACCACGCGGTCCGCAACGACCGGTGGAAGATGTTCTGCCGGAGGATGGATCACTGTGCGATCTACCTGCTGATCGCCGGAACCTACACCCCGTTGATGCTCCTCGCCGTCGGCGGCTGGAAAGGGTGGACGCTGCTCCTGGTCACCTGGACCCTGGCTGTGGCGGGAATTTCGGTGAAATGTGTTTCCATGAAGAGTTTTTACGGATTGTCGCTGGTTTTGTATTTGTGCATGGGCTGGATGTGCGTACTTATTGTCCGCACTTTGATCGCAACGATGACGACGGCGGGATTCGCTTTTCTCGTCGCGGGCGGATTGCTTTATTCGTTCGGAGTCATCTTTTATCTGATCAACCGTCCCTACAGCCATACGGTCTGGCATCTGTTCGTCATGGGCGGAAGCGCCATGCATTACCTGATGGTGGTGCAGCTTTGCTGAGAGGGACTTTCCGTGCAGGCGGGCCCCGTTTATCGGTGGCTCGCGACATTCCGGAGAGAGGCCGCGCGCTCTTCGGATTCCGATGGAATGCGGCGAGTATGTTGCCAATGAGTTTGTCAAAGGATTAATCATGAATCAAACTGCGGAGTTGCCGGATCTGGTGATCGGCGGATTGCATATCAACCCTCCGATTATTCAAGGGGGGATGGGCGTACTGGTGTCTTCTTCGCGGCTTGCTGCCGCGGTTTCGAATGAAGGCGCCCTTGGCGTCGTCGCCGCCGTCGGCGCGGGAGAAGAGGCCGAACGGAAAAATCTGAGCTATCGCGACTGGTCGGCGCAGGGGTTGCGGAAAATTCTGAGAAAAGCCCGGACGCTGACTGACAACCCCATCGCGGTGAATGTGATGTGCGCTCTCAGCAACTACGAGGACCTGGTTCGGGTCGCGGTGGAGGAACATGTCGCCGCGATCATCTCCGGCGCGGGGCTTCCGCTCAAGCTGCCGGAATTGGTGCCGTCCACTGAAACCAAACTGATTCCGGTGGTGTCTTCGGCGCGGGCCGCCTCGATTATCTGCCGCTCCTGGTGGAAGAAGTACCGGAGACTGCCGGACGCGCTGGTGGTGGAAGGCCCTTCGGCGGGCGGCCATCTGGGATTCTCCATGCGGGAAATTTCCGGAGTGCCGATTACGCTGGAATCCGTCGTCTCCGGAGTGCTGGACTACGTGAAAACGGTGGAAGCCGAACATGACGTGCGGATTCCGGTCATCGCGGCCGGCGGCGTTTTCACCGGAAGCGACATTGCGCGGTTCCTGAAGCTGGGCGCTTCCGGCGTGCAGATGGGAACCCGTTTCGTATGCACCGAAGAATGCGATGCCTCGCCGCTCTACAAGCAGGCCTATCTCGATTGCGCCAAAGAAGATATCGTCATTATGGAAAGTCCGGTCAAACTGCCGCTTCGGGTGATCCGCAATGCCTTTGTGGAAAAAGTGTTGAGTGGTGAGAAGACGCCGTTCCGCTGCAATTACCATTGCCTCCGGAATTGTGTGCCGGACAGTTCCCCGTACTGCATCGCCAACGCGCTTAAGAACGCCTCCGTCGGGCTGTTGTCCGAAGGATTCGTCACCTGCGGCTCCAACGCCTACCGGATCGACCGGATTACATCAGTCAAAGAGCTGATCGCCGAACTGGCCGACGAATGCCGGGAACAGCTTTCCGCGCCGTCGTCTGTTTCCGCGCCAGCCTGAAATATGGCAAAATCGAAATAATCGATTTGTAAATTTCACCCGACGGTGATATGGTTTCTCCTGACAGACAATCGTTCAGGAGTCATCATGAAAAAAATCCGATTGGGGGTCAGCAGCTGCCTGCTGGGGGAGCCGGTCCGCTACGACGGGCAGCACCAGCGCAACCGCTTCATCTGCGAGGACTTGGCGGAGTATGCCGAGTTCGTTCCGGTCTGTCCCGAGGTCGAATGCGGGCTGCCGGTTCCGCGCGAAGCGATGCGGTTGGTCGGGAACCCGGATTGCCCGCGGTTAATGACGATTCGCACCGAGCGGGATCTCACCGAACAGATGCGGCGCTATGTCTCAACCCGCCTCGATAAGCTCGAAACCGAGGAGCTCGACGGATTCATCTTCAAGAAGGACTCCCCGTCGAGCGGACTCGCCCGGGTCAAGGTCTACAACTCCAAGGGTGTCCCGACCCGGACCGGGCGTGGGCTGTTCGCCGGAGCGTTCGTCGACCGTTTCCCCCGTCTCCCGGTGATCGAGGAGGGGATGCTCAACGACCGCATCCTACGGGAACGGTTCCTGAACCGGATTTTTACCGCACAGCGCTGGCATGAAGGCGACGGAATGCCGCGCACCCGGAAATGGCTCTCCGATTTTCAGTCGGTTCACAAGCTGACACTGATGAGCCACGCTCCCGGCCGCTATGCCGAACTTGGCCGGATCGTCGAATCCGGCGATGCCGACGCCTATCGGGCCAAGCTCGACGAACTCCTCGAATATCTCCCGACGGTGAGCAAACACGTCAACGTGATGCAGCACGTTCTCGGCTACTTCAAGAACGAACTCGAGGGGTGGGAGAAGGAGGAGGTGCTCGACGCGCTGGAATCCTACCGGAGCGGACGGCTCCAGATCGCGGTACCGCTGACGCTCCTGCGCCACTACGTCCGCAAATACCGCAAGGAGTATCTGGAGAAACAGACCTACTGGGATATTCTCGGGCAACTGTACGGATGAGGAATCCGCTTGAGGGGAGGGGAGCATGACGGAACGGGAAATTGTCGTCAACGACTTGATGCAGCGTAATTACCGCTATCTCCGCACGGAGCCGCCGGGTGAACATTTCCATTCCGGGTTTGCACCGCAGCTCACGCCGAAGCAGATGTTGACGCTTGGCGTGTTCGGCGGGCGGTACATGACCGACTGCACGGCGGAATTTCCCGACGACTGGTTCGAGAACGCGAAGCTCTGCCACGAGCGGCACGTGCCGAAGCTGAACTTCTTCGGGGTGAACGCCTCGATGCCGCTCGCCCACTGGCGGGAGAAGGGCTGGATTCATCCGGACGATCCGCGCGGCTGGTTCCAGTGGTACTGCCGCTATTACATGGGGCGGCGCGGGGAGGACGACGAACGCCAGGTCGCCCGCTGGCGCGCCATGGTGCGCCACCTCGCCCAGATTCAGAAATTCTGCGCTCCCGGAGACCCGCACTGCCGCCTCAAACAGCGTCAGGCGCTGCTCAACTGGAGTTACGACACCCGCATCGGTGACGGCTCTCCGGCTTCGTCAGGTTTGTCGTGAGGTGGCGGCACAAAAAAAAGCTCCCGTTGCCGGGAGCTTTCGGGAAATCGGTATCGTTATTTCTTGTCAACGATAACGCCGTCGCCGTACACCGCGCTTTCGATGGAGATACCGAAGAACGTGTAGTAATAGACGTTCTTACTGTTCTGGCCGCTGGAGGGGGTGCGCAGGGAGCCGCAACCGGTGAGCGTGCCGAGAAGGGTGGCAACCGCAGCGAGCAATAAGAGTTTTTTCATGCTTCTCTTCCTTCGTTCGTTCTGGTTCCTGGAATCAATCGGAAACCGCCCTTTGCGAATTTCCGGCTTGTTTAAAGATATTCCGGCTTGGAAGAATTGTCAAACTCGGAATGAGGAAAAATGAAAAGATACAATGATTTTCGCCGGTTGCGCAAAGCGGAGGGCACAATGAACGCCGGATTTGACCGTCAGCGATAAGAAACCCAAATAAAACAGGATATTTGTCATGAAATTCCGTGCCGTCCTCCTTGCTCTCTTCTGCATTGTATCCGTCTGCAACGTCTGTTTCGGGGGGCGCTATCACTATTCCGTCGGAATCACCAATGCGATGCCCGATGCACAATTGTTCCTGACCCCTTTCATGTTGTATTCGAGTTCCCCTCAACTGGGGGTTCCCTCCAACAAGAGCATCGAAGGCACCAAAACGGTGGACTCTTTCACTCACAGGCCATTACCGCTGGTCAGATTGCACTGGGTAGTCAGAAGAGGCGAATCGGTAAACCGATATTGCAAAGATGTCGAGATTGATGTCCCGAAGCAATTTACGGATAAATCCGGACGCGGAATCATTTTCGTTTTTTATGAAACGCAAGTTCTGGTTGTATACGGATGCTCTTCCGGGTACTCGAAAAACAACCGGGAGTCCATCGGGAAATTTGATTGGGGTGCCAACTACATTTTCTCCGACGGTACGCCATATACGCTTCCGGATTTTCAAGACTTTATCAAACAGAACCCTGGGGCGAGCGTCAATGATTTTCGTGATTCCCAAAGGCGGAAATATAAAAAGTAGAATGCCCCCAGATGTTTCGCATCAGTCATCATAATCCTCATTTTGATCAGCGGGAAAGGAGCGCGGAATAGATGAAACGATGGATCTTCTTCCTGGTCACTGTCATGTTGGGTTCCCTCCTTTGGGCACAGGAATCCGCCACGCCCCGGCAAACTGTCGTCACCGCGGTGACGAATGGAGATGTCGCAGCTTTAAAGAAGCTGCTGGATGCAAATCCGGAGTTCGGCATTGACGATGTGATCGACGAGTGGGGGTCTACTCTGCTGATGCAAGCCGTCTATCAAGTTCAGCCGGAAGTTGTGGAATTGTTGTTGGCGAGGGGGGCGAATCCCGCAATCCGGGACAGGAAGGGCTTCACGGTTCTGGACACCGTTCGGTCGGACAGATATTCCAGGTTCGCAAAATACAAGGAGGACGAACTGCGGCTGATGCGGCTCCAGAAGAGGAGTGAGGATGATGTGGCGAAATGGCTGCGATTCTATGAGCAGCAGTATTCCCCGGAAATGCAGGAGAAGAGGCTGAAAATCAAAGGCCTCATCGAAAAAGCATGTCTCGAAAAAGAGAAACAAAGTGCCCCGTCTCTTTCTCCGCGCGCGGAAGAAAGCCGCGCTCCGAAAGGCGGTATTGAAAATATGATGATGAGTCATGATGTCACTTATAAAGATGGCGAGTATAAGATCATGGGTGGAATTCGCAATAAAAAGTTGTCGATCATCATGATCAGAGCTTTGCATGACTTCCCTGAGAATAATTCGTCGTTCTTTGCTTTTTTATTCAGCAGCCACAGCGATAATATTATCGTGCGAACTCCGTCACTTCCCTTAATGATGATGGAACCCGGATATGGCGGTGTTTTTTATATCAGGGGGAAGAATATCGAATATTATCGGAAGAAATGGGACCCTGAATTTCTGTTCGCCTTTTTCAGAAAGCTGAAGACGGATCAAAGCGATAAGGAGTTCGATATCCTGGAGTTTTGCAAATCAGTCGGCGCAGATCAAACCCCAGTTCCATGCAATCGAATTTTTACCACTGATCGGGTTCTTCCCGACGAGTGCAAGGGAAGGTTTTGATTGCTTAGCACAAAAAATATCCTGCGCAGCAATAGGCTGTGATGGACGATTGTGATGCCGCCACTCATCCGGTGTGCGGAGATTCAGCGGAGGCGGTAGCGTTTTTCCCCGCCGTCGGATTGGATGGCGACGAATCCCTTTTCTTCCAGCTTCTCCAGCATCCGCCAGCACATGGTATCTCCCATGAACGGGTGCTCTTCGCATTCGCCGAACGCCCGGAAGATTTCGGGCCCGGTCTGTTTCCCCGAGCGGATGATTTCGAGCAGCTGCCGTTCGCTTCTGCCGAGGCCGTCCGCGCCGGGGAAATCCTCCAGGTATCGGGCCAGCGCTTTGGCGAGAAAGGGAAAGCGTTCCACCTTCTTCTCCGCAAGGAGCCGCCGGAGTGACTCGGGGCCTTCGGCCGCCGCTCTCCACGCGGAGGCGTAAAGCGCGATGTCGTCGAGAGTCAGGCGGGGCGGGCTGTTCTGTTTCTTGGCAAACAGTTCGGGGGAGTCCCCCCAGGCGACATCTTCGCAGACCAGATGGACCGCGGCGGGCGTGCCGTTCATCACAAAAAGGATGCGGGAGAGCATGATCTGGTCGTACATGCAAACGTCGAACCAGAGGACCGCGGAATCGTCCGCAGAAAGTCCGGTGACGGTCCGGTCCATGGAACGAAGCGCGGGGAGCAGTTTCTCCACGCTCAGTTCCGGCATGAGCTTGTGGAGCTCTTCCGCACGGATTTGCTCGAATTCGTCAAGCGGGGTATCCGGTCCGGGGATGCGCCCCTCGAGGTAGCTTTCGCGCCAGACCAGCGCCGGAGAAGTTCCGCCGGACTTCCGCCACGCGTCGCAGGCGCAGTCCCCGTTGAAAATGTTGAGTACCATATCACGCTTTCGAAGTTGTTTCCCATATTGCACAAGGTAGTATAACCGCCCTGCGGGAAATTGCAAGCGAACGCGGAACAGATGCGCCGCGGAATTCGGGCGCATCTTTCCTTGCCGCGCTTTTGAACCGGGCAGAAACGGTTCGGGGCCGGAGAGAGACCGGGCAATTCCACGGGTTGCGGGGAGGCGGCAGAGCTTTGCGGCTGACGCCGTTTGTTTAGGGAAGCGCCTCTTCTTTTTCCATTTCCATGCAGTCGTAGTCAAGCAGCAGCATCCGGCAGGGGGTGTCACAACCGGGGTCCAGGAGAAATTCGTCTTTGTCGTATTCGTACAATGCGGAGGATTGGCCGGTTGCGTCCGCGAAGATTGCGAAATCATCGTCTTCACCGAGTTGCAGCAAGGGGAGCTTTTTGGGAATCCCGTTTCGCCGGGTCATCGGCAGTTTCGGGTCCGGCAGTCTGAATTGGTCGATCCCGAGGGAAATTCCATCCGGTACGGCGATTGAGGGGTATTTCAGGAAGAACGCGCGGAGTTCCGGGTGCAGCTTCGCCAGGCTCGTTTGCTGCTCCTCCGAACCGGCGACCGGTTTCATTCTGAGCTTGTTCGATTTGACCAGACTTTCAATTTGCAGTTCGCACTCGACTGGAGACAAGTCGTTGATCTCCCGTTGACGTCGCTGTATCGCGTCCGCTTTCCGGCTGGACTCCCGATCATTCTTCGAGAAGAACGCGCTTTTGACAATTCTGCCGATGTGGTACAGCACAAACAGAATCAGCGCGATCAATACCGTCGTCAGAAACGATAGGACGATCAACATGACACCCCTCCTGCGTATTTGGTTGGAGTAATATACCGGTTCATGGGGACAATATCAAACGGTCCTGGCGAATCGAACCGCTCGGAATGTTGGGATCGAATCCGATTGGCCGGGAAATGGAAGCATCGGCTTGCTGTTTTTGCAGAATCCGGTTTTGCAATCGATTCTTTGCATGATATTTTAACTTCTGTAGGTCAAATCAAACCGGGAGTCATTGGGAATGAAGTGTCCGAGCTGCGGTACGGAACTGGCGAAAGAGTTCTACGAGAAGGTGATCGATTTCCGCTGTCCGGGGTGCGGCGGGCGGATCATGACCATTTCCGGCCTCAGGACTCTCTGCGCCGACCCCGATTTCGCCAATATGCTCTGGCATACCGCCCAGTACGGGTATTCGCAGATCGGGCCGGTTTGCACCTCCTGCGGCAAGACGATGCGGCGGGTGACCCTGCCGCTCTCCGGCATGGCGCTGGAGCTGGATATCTGCTGCGCCTGCCGGCTGGTCTGGTTCGACCCCGGCGAACTGGGCCGGATTCCGCTGCCGAAACCCGGGGAGGAACTCCCGCCGAAAGCCCGGGAAGTGCTGGCCATGCGGCAGGTCGAAGCGGTAGAGGAAACCTCAGCTTCAGACGACGGCGCTCCGGATGAACGCTGGAAATACCTTGTCGGCCTGCTCGGCATGCCGGTGGAGCTGGACGCCCCGGAGTGCCGCCGCAAGCCGATCATCACCTGGGGCATCGCCGCCGTGTGTCTGGTCGTCTTCGCCCTGACGTTCGGCAATTTTCAGGAGGTGATCGACAACTGGGGATTCATTCCGGCGCAGTGGACGCGCCACGGCGGGCTGACCATTCTCACGTCGATGTTCCTGCACGTCGGGATTTTCCACCTGGTGGGGAATCTCTATTTCCTGATGATTTTCGGCGACAACGTCGAGGATGAATTCGGGCGCTTCAAATACATTGCCCTGCTGATCGCCTCGGGGTTGTGCGCCACGCTCCTGTACGGGATTTTCAATTCCGGTTCGGAGATTCCCTGCGTCGGGGCCAGCGGTTTCATCTCCGGAGTGATCGCCTTCTATGCCATCTGTTTCCCCAAAGTGAGATTGTCTTTGATGTTGTGGGCCAGGAGTTTCATGGTCGCAATCCTGTCCGGCCGCAACTGGCTGGCGATGCCGGCCTGGGGGGCGTTCGTCATCTGGATGATTCTGCAGATTGTCGGAGCGGCGATGTCGAAACCGGGGACCGGCGGTGTGGCTTACATGGCCCATATCGGCGGCGCTCTGCCCGGAATCCTGTTTGCGATCTACTACCGCTGCCGCCAGAAGACGCAGTATCAGGATGCGTCGAAGTCGCTGGATGACCTGAAAAACGTGAGAAATCTGTGACTTGTTTTTTCTCAGCGGTTCCGATAAGCCCCCGGCGGCTGTCCGGTGTATTGCCGGAAAGCCCGTGAAAAGCTGTAAATGCTTTTGAATCCGCAGCGTTCCGCCGTCTCCGATACATTGCAGTTCCCATAGGAAAGGAATTCGCAGGCGCATTTCATCCGGTACCGGTGGATGATCGCGGAAGGCGGCAGCCCGTAACGCTGCGAGAAGAGCCGGCGAAAATGGGAGACGCTGAATCCGAAGCGGGAGGCGACATCGGCCAGTGAAACGATTTTACAGGCGTTGCATCTCAGGTAGGCCGCCGCTTCCGCCAGCGCCGCACTGTGAACGTCGTCGGGGCTGTTTTCCGTAATGTTCCGCAGGATCAGCTCCAGCAATTCCAGCAGCATCCCGCTGAGCGAGGGGGAATACCCGCTGCAGCGCAGATGTTCGCGGCAGATTTTCTCCAGCAGCTCGGTCAGCTCATAATGCGGACCGCGAAACGCAATCATCCCCCGCAACGCATCGATCTCCGGCAACTCCACCGGCGGATGCATTCGCTCGGCCCACGGGGACAGATCGGTCAATCCTCCGGGAATCACCTCGTTCCAGCGGCTTCTCTGTTCGTCGTAGGCGAGATCGAAGTGGAGATAGAACAAGTGCATTTCCGGTCCGGTCCCGCGCATGGAGTGGCGCGTGTCCGGCGGAACCCAGAACAGATCTCCGCGGCTGATGGGGCAGATCTCGTCTTCGAGCGTGAAAACCCCGGTGCCTTCGACGACATAGACCAGCATGTAGTCGAACAGGCGGCGGTCGGCGAGGAACCACGGTTTTCTCCGGTCGTCTCCGCTTTGCCGGATGAACGGGCGCAGCCGCTTGAGCCGTTCCGACTGGTTGCCGTCGGGGAATTTGAGCGGGACGATTCTCGGCTTCAATTCGGTCATGAAAATTTCACCGTAAAAATAATTTTAAGCGATTTTGTTAAAAGATAGTTGATCCTGACAAATATTTCAAGCCGGATTTCCTGTATATTAAAGTAAAATTACAATGACCGCAAAGGAGGCGTCAAATGCGAAAACCGGATTTTGAACAGTTGTTGAACGTTCTTTCCAAAGCAGCTCCGGACCGTCCCACCCTCTTCGAATTCTTTTTGAATGATCCGTTGTATCAACGGCTATGCGGATACCGGATCACTGCGGAGAATCGCCCGCAGGCGATGGCGGATGCGTTCGCCGCGGCCGGATACGATTATTGCACCACCGCCGGTTACGGAATCTCTTTCCCGAAAGCAGACAGACACTCTGAAAAATCCATTTCGTTAAATGAAGGCGCGATGATTACTTCCTGGGACGAATATGAAAATTATCCGTGGCCCGATGCCGACGCCGCCGATTATTCCGTGCTGAACGATATCCGGCTCCCGGACGGGATGAAAATCATTGTCCACGGGCCGTGCGGAGTTTTGGAGAACACGATTCAGCTCGTCGGCTATGACAATCTGTGCATGATGGTCTTCGACCAGCCGGACCTGGTGAAAGCCATCGCCGACAGAATCGGCGGCTGTCTGCTGAACCATTACCGCCGCTGCCTGGAATTCGACCGGGTCGGAGCCGCCATCTCAAACGACGACTGGGGGTTCCAACAACAGCCGATGCTGAGTCCGGAAGACATGCGGAACGATATCGTGCCGTGGCACAAGAAAATCGTCGAGGCGATCCATGCCGCCGGGCGTCCGGCCATCATGCATTCTTGCGGGAACGTATTTGACTGCGGGCTGATCGACGATGTGATCGACGTCTGCAAATACGATGCCCGCCACTCTTACGAGGATAAGATTCTGCCGGTCGAGAAAGCGTGGCAGACCTACCATGACCGGATCGCAGTCCTCGGCGGAATCGACCTGGATTTTCTCTGTCGCAAATCCCCCGGTGAAATTCGAGAGCGTGCCGACAGGCTGCTGGAGCTGACTTCGGCCGGCGGCTATGCGCTCGGCTCCGGGAACAGCATTCCGGAGTACGTTCCCGTCGAGAACTATTTTGCGATGATTTCCGCCGCGACCGGAATGGACTACTCCGGCTTCCTGAAGTAAACGCGGCTTCCTCTCATGCCTCGGCCGGACCGGTGGGGTGCCGGTGTCGATTGCTTCACTCGTCGCCTGCGATCAGGCGGGGTTCGATCACGATGTCGATCCGGTGGGAGCCGCGTTCCGGGTCGTTGAGGCGCTGGAGCAGTTGTTCCACCGCCTGCCGCCCGATCGCGTCGCCGGGAATTTCAATCGTCGCCGGCCGCGGCGAAAGTCCGGCCAGCAAACCGAGCTCCCCGTCGCAGCCGATCAGGTCAAGGTCAGGGCCCGGCCTGATCCCCCGCCGGGCAAGCACCCGGTAAAGCAGCGCAACTTGGAAATCCATCGGCACGAAGAACCCCGTCGGCCGCTCCGTTCCGGAGAGGCAGGGGGCGATCAGCGTTTCGAGCGAACGCTCTAATCCGGCCACATCCGGGTCAGGAGCCGAAAAATCGATCGCCGCCCGCTCCGCGACATGGAAATCGACCGGAACGCCGCGGCGTTGGGCGAAAAACTGGAAGAATTCCCCCCGCGCCCGAATGGCGGTAATCTCCGGCAGCGCATTTACATAGGCCAAGCGGCGGTGCCCCCGCCCGGTCAGGTAATCGAGGGCGAGCCGGGCGATGCGGTCGTTCCCCGCCAGCGCGGAGTCGCCGTTTTCACTGTGCGACGTGATCCAGCAGGCGGGAAACCCCGAGAGCGCTTCGACCAGCGTGCGGTCCGGCGTCTGCCCGGCCAGGATCAACCCGTCCACCTTGTGCTCGCGAATCTGCGCCGGAAGGTCGTCGCAGGAACGGATCACGCTGTAAAGGCAACCGAGCTGGTTCTCCCGCGCCGCGCGGATCACCCCGCGGAAACTCTTCTGGGCGACGGAGGAATAGGGCAGGAAGCAGTCTTCCGCCAGCAGCAGGAGCGCGATCGTGCCGTACCGGAGTTTCCGGACGCCGCCGCCGATGCGCCCCATCGCGGCGGCGTCTCCGCCGGCCCGGCTGATGGCCGCCCGGACCGCCTCTTCGAGTTCCGGCGAAACGCCGGTCCGCTGGTTCAACACCCGCGAAACTGTCGAGAGCGAGACCCCCGCTTCGGCTGCGATTTTACTGATCGGAATCTTCTTGCCCATCCTGCCCCGAATGTTGCATGGTTTTCGTTTGTAAACAATACGTGCGCTTTGCGTTTTTTCAAGCGGTCTCCGTCGCCGCCGCCGGAGAAAAGCGGGAAATCAGCCTCTCCGCCTCGACGTCGAGTTGCTGCAGCCGTTCCCCGTCGGCGGGCGCGATGCTCCGCTCGGTGATCCGGCAGCGCAGCGACATCGGCACGCCGAACAGCTGCATCATATATTTCGCCGAAACCGGATAGGCCTTGCCGAGATCGGCCAGCGAATCGTTGGCGGCGATGAAGTGCTGAATCTCGTCCGCCTCCGCAAGACCGCGCCGCTGCCACAGCTGCCGGAAGAGTTCTGGGTAGTAGTTCGCCCCGACGCCGCAGTAGCCGTCAGCCCCGGCCCGGAACGAGTCGAGCAGCGTGGCGGCATTGGCGTTGTAGAGCCGCAGCGGAGTTCCGTGAATCAGCTCGATCCGCCGCCGGATTCGCGCGATGTCGCAGCAGGTGTCTTTAAAGAAGAGGAAACGCCCGGTCGCCGCCAGCTTCGCCAGCGTCTCTTCTTCGAGCCGCCGATGGTAAGGTTTGGGGCATTCGTAAAGCCCGAGCGGCAGGTCGCCGGTGAGTTGCAGAAGCCGTTCGGCATTGGCCAGCAGCCGGTCGTCGCCCTCGTCGGGTCCGGCCAGTTGCGAAACCAGCACGACCACGGCGGCGACTCCGGTTCCGGCGAGATGTACGGCGTCGCGGGCGATCGCGTCGATGCCGCCCACGGCCGGCATCACCCCGCCGACGATCGGGAAGCGTCCGGCGGCGACTTCGACCGCGAGGCGGTTGAGGCGGAGAATCTCATCGATCGACAGACAGTTGAGTTCTCCGGTCAGGCAGGTGACGAAAAGCCCGTCCACCCCGGCGGCGGCATACTGTTCGAACAGGGCGCGGTTCCCGGCCATGTCCAGCTCCCCGGCGGGAGTGAACGCGGTCAGCGCGGGCGGCCAGATTCCGGCCGGAAGCAAAGAGGAATTCGATTTCATCATCGGTTGACTTTCCGGAACCGGGCGGACCTGCCGCATTCCGGTTCCTTGTTGACATTGGGTTGCGAAAGACTCGTCCCGCAGGACGACGGTGGCGGCCGAATCGTCTGCGTACGCTTTTCATTATACCAGAGTTTTCAAACAATGTCAATATATTTTCTGAAAAACTTTCTAAATTAATTTCAAATATAGAGAAAATTTTCTGGTATCAACCGGAATAATGGGAATATAAGAGTGAAATATCGATTTTGTCAGAAAGTTTTCAGAAAATATAATAAAAGTTTTCAAATATTCCTTTTGAAATCACTTGCCTTTTTGCAAACCATTTGCTATAATTAGTATCGGCGGACCGAATCACAGAAGAAGAACCTATTAATGGAAAGAAAGGTTATCGCCTTATGAAGCACCTCAATCCGCTTCCGGAATCGAAGTCCGGTGTGCCCTCCGGCCGCCGCTGTCCTTTCACGCTGATCGAATTGCTGGTGGTGATCGCGATTATCGCCATTCTCGCATCGATGCTGCTCCCCGCCCTGAACCAGGCACGTGCTAATTCCAAGCGTACCAGTTGTCTCGGCAATGTTCGCCAGATTGGGATTGGGATGATGTTCTATGTTGATTCGGAAAGGGGATATTATCCGGTTACCGATTTCAATACGACGACCAGTTGGGACAATGCTTTGGCGCTTTACGATGGTCGCCGTATTGCTGAAAATTATCGCCACGGTGTACTTCAGAGTACTCAAACTGGCAAGCAACCGCTCTATCATTGTCCTTCCGACTTGGTTGTACGTAATGGAACGGCAATTCCGCGTTCTTATTCATTGACGCTTTACTGTTCGGCGTCGCCATTGCCGCGTGCTTCCGGTCTCAGTGGATCTTCGGTTGACAGTGATTATACTTATCCCGCGTCACGCAAGAGTTCTCAGATTCGCAAGCCGTCAAAATTCATTGCCATGGTGGAATTTTCTGATGCGGGCAATCAGATGGGGCGTACCAGTAAGAATAATGGTTGGTATAACGGAATCGTCGGAGTCAATTTCCTGCGCAGCAAATTCATCGGTGCACTTCCAGATCAGGAATTCTGGCAACATGATGCCAAGTCAGCTCGCAGCAACATGTTGTTTTCCGACGGACATGCGGAATATATCACATTTGCGGCCACTGTTGCACCCAATGCTTTCAACAATACCGGAGCCAGCAATGCTAATACAATGTGGGATGTCAACTAAAATGTTAAAAATTGTATTCTTCCTGTCAATCATGTCATTTGGGCTACCCCTCTTTGCCGAAGAAGATCCGGGGATTGTAGCCATGTGGAATTCCCCGATGCCAGACCCTTCCAAAGGGGCAAATCGCGGTTATCCGGCAATCCCGGGAGCGGAACATGTTTTGGTTTTCTCCGGAAACGAAGCGACCGGAGGATATAACCATCACGCCTGCGTGACTAACTTTGCAGGGAAAATTCACTTGATTTGGAGCAATCATCGCTATGCCGAGGATGGACCGGGACAGCGTGTGTTGTACGCATCGTCAGTTGACGGAAAGAATTGGAGTGTCCCGCGAGAAATCGTTCCTGCGCTCCATCCGGAAGCACCATGGAGCCATACAGGCATCCACACCGGGGCGGGCGGCTGGGTCGAAATCGACGGGCGGCTCTTTGCTAAAATCTGGACCGGAGCCACCGTGGCGTGGGAAAACAATGACAAAAGCAAGCAAAGCGCAGTCAACGGCGGCGAATGCGTATTCCCGGTAAACCGGAAATTCGGCAACCTCTATCGCGAAGTCAAACCAGACGGGTCCTTCGGCCCGCTGCTGAGCCAGGCGCCGGAACTGTTTCCGGATGACGTGCTGCTTCGCCCGGTCGCCGCCGCCAGTGAAAAGTTCGCCGAGCCCAAAGTCTCCTACAGCTGGGCGGATGCGCTCCGGCAGAGCAAGCGTCGGCTCTGCGAGCCGATCATGTGGCAGGCGACCGACGGCCGTTACGTGCTGCTGCTGCGCGACGACAGTTATTCGCATCGCAAATTCGTCTCGTTTTCAACCGACGGCCGCAACTGGACGCCGCCGGCCCCGACCGACATTCCCGACACGCCGTCGCTGAGCTGTATCGTCAGAACCGGGGACGGCCGTTATCTTCTGATCGGCAACCACGTGGCGCCGGAATTCGACAACCCCAAACCGGCGCATTACGACCGCGACCCCCTCACCGTATCGGTCAGTACCGACGGCCTCCGCTTCGGCCCCGCATATGCGGTTCGTACCGGGCCGTACCAGTACAAAGTTCCGCGCCGTCAGGTCCGCGGCCGCGGCGGCAGTGCCCAATACCCCTCCGCGACCATCAGGGACGGCGTCTGTTTTGTCGCCTATTCCAACGGCAAAGAAGATATTGAGGTCAGTTCCTTCCCCTTGAGCGCACTGAACGGAGAACAAAAAAATGATCCGAACCGCTGATATTATCGCCATTTTGATCTTCCTGCTCGGAATGGCCGGCATGGGCCTCTACTTCGCACGCCAGAACCGCAGCACCGAGGCGTATTTCCTCGGCAACCGCGCGTTTCCGGGTTGGGCGATCGGGCTCTCCATGCTTGGAACGTCGATCAGTTCGGTGACGTTCCTCGCGCTTCCGGCGGCGGCGTATGTGCTTGATTTCCGGATGCTGACCCCCAATCTCACGCTGCCGGTGGTGGCGGTGATCGCGATTTTCGTCTTCATCCCGTTCTTTCGGCGGGGCCTGACCGTCAGCGCCTACGAATACCTTGAGAACCGGTTCGGACTCGGCGTCCGGATGTATGTGGCAATCTATTTCGTCCTTAATCAGTTCCTCCGGCTGGCGATCATCCTCTATCTGGTTTCGATCCCGGTGGCGGCCATGTCCGGCATCGATATCGTCAGTGTGATCATCATCGGCGGCGCGATCATCTGCTTTTATACCGTGCTGGGCGGCATCGAAGCGGTGATCTGGACCGACGTGATTCAGACCGTCATCCTGCTGCTGGGAGGAATTTTCTGCTTTGCGGTCATCGTCAGCGGTCTGCCGGGCGGACTCGGTGAAATTCTGCGGGTCGGCGCCGAACACAACAAATTCAGCCTCGGGCCGCTCGATTTCAACCTTTCCGAGCGTACCTTCGGTCTGATGACCCTGCTCGGATTGGTCAGCTTCATCGGGGAATACTGCGGCAACCAGAATGTGGTTCAACGCTACCTGGCCGCTTCAAGCATGCGCGAAGCCCGCAAGGCGACTTTGATCTGTGCGGCGATGAGCGTGCCGACCTGGGGTTTTTTCTATTTTCTCGGCAGTTGTCTCTTCGTTTATTATCTCGCATTTCCGAGCCCTGCCGTCGCTTCGCTCAGCGCGGACGACATCCTGCCCTACTTCATTGCCACCCGGACTCCCCCGGGTATCGGCGGCATCATCATCGCCGGCTGCCTGGCCGCTGCAATGAGCTCGCTCGACTCGTCAATCAACGCGATTTCCACCATTTTCACCGTCGATTTCGTGCGCCGGTTCCGCAAGCAGCCCGACGACCGCAAAGACTTGAGGGTGGCCAAATGGACCGCCCTCGCCGCCGGACTCTTTATGATCATCGGCGCGGTCGGCATCAGCAAGTTGCCAAAGGAAAGCATCATGGATCTCTCGCTGACCATCGGAGCCGTACTCGGCGGCGCAGCCCTCGCCCCTTATCTGCTCGGATTCTTCGTCCGCCGGGTCGGCTACCATGCCTTGATTGCTGGCATGATCACAGCTCTCGCCTTCAATTTCTATAACTCACTCAATTATCTTCAACTGCTGCCGAGCCTCCTTGGAGTCCGCTACCACATCTATTGGACCGGTATTTTCGCCAACCTGATCATGTTTGTCACCGCTTTGGTCTACAGCATTTTCCGCCCTGCTCCCCCGCCCCCGCCGGGCATGACCGTCTACCGGTAAACAGCCCTCGAGGGTGTAAAAATGGTGATGGTATGCCGTTTGCCTGCAGTCCGCATTGGCATAATCAGCGATGGCGCGGAATGGCAGCAAGAAAAAATGATGACGGGATGCAGATCGATTTGTTTGCGAATCCCGGCGGTCTCGCTCGCGCGGATACTGGAGGCGCTGAGGCTGTCGGGCATTTACAGCTTGAAGATGACTCCCCTGCCGGGGATCTTTTCTCCCCGCAGGTGGAGGCGGCATCAAGACGGCAGGGGGAATGCCGGCATGATGTTCGCCGTTGGTCATGGTAGAACTGTGGAAAGATGCGGTTCTTCCGGACAATCCATTCGCGCAAAATTTGAATACTTTCGGTCCGGGCGGCCCCGGAGTGACCGGGAATATCTGACGGTTGCGAAACTGACCGCCGGAGTCGCCAGCCTGCTGATGATCGCCGGAGCGATCGTGATCTGCTATATTCCGAAGGAGAGCGTCAACGACTTCAGCCTGATCATCGGCTCGCTGTTCGGAGGGGGAGTGCTGAGCATCTTCCTGCTGGGCTTCTTCACGACGCGGGTGGGTTACGGGGCGGTGCTGCTCTGGCCGAACCGGCGCGAGTTGAACCACCTGACGGTGTGGACGATGGAACGAAAAGCCGGAAGGAACTCCCGGCTGATTCCGGACGCAGTCAAAGAACCCTGAAAAGAAAAAATCCGTCTTCTCCGGAATTCTGAGGGAAAAATCCGGAAAAAAGTTCAAATTCGGTTTGATTTTCTCAAAAAACGGTGTTTATTATAAAACATTGAGAGAAACAAAACTCTCGTGTGGCAGGATAGCTCAGTCGGTAGAGCAGGGGACTGAAAATCCCCGTGTCCCCAGTTCGATTCTGGGTCCGGCCACCATTTTTGTATCAACGCCAGTCGAAATGACTGGCTTTTTTTATTTTCCGCCCCAACCCCTGAGCTCAAACCAGCTCAGGACGCCAAGGAAATTCCCGAATCCCGTCCCCCGGACAACGCGAATCAGCTCAACAGCTCAGATTTCCAGGACCCGACCTGTGTCATCCCCGATTTTAGACACGACTCATAACTTGTTGAGATTCAAAAATGTTATTCTCTACCATCCCGGTCATTATGAAAACGGTACAAATGGAGTACCGCTTACAATCGCCTCTTCTCCGGTTTGAGCCATAAATCAGAGCTTCTTCTGAGGTTGGATTGAGGGTAGCTGAAATATCTTCAATCTGAGATAGAATACGTCTCGGAAGCCATATGCCTGACGGATGAGCCATCGGATCTTGTTGTTGAATCCTTCGGTCGATGCATTGCTCATTCGATCGAAGGTCCAATAGGTGATGATTCCTCGTAATTTCTCGCGGATCGTCTTTGCCATGGCGATCAGCTCTCTGCTTCCTGTTGCTGCCGCCAAGGAGGCCCAACGACGAAATGCCGCCCTTGCGTCCAAGGCATTGGATGCGGTTGCATAAATGCTTCTCAATCCTTCCTTCAGCATATAGGCGTCGCTCAATTCTTTGAAGTGTTTGCGCATGTTCCTGAGAATCAGAAGACTGTCCGCATCCTGATCTTCCATATTTCGAAGAAACAACATTCGAAGTTTTTTGAACTGACTGCGTTGCGACGCATCAAGTTCCGCGACATATCGCCTTCGGAGTTTATCCAGTCGTTCATTCATCAGCTTGATGACGTGGAAGTGGTCGAATACGATTCGAGCCTTTGGAAAATGGTTTTCCACCCAGCTGGCGTAAGCGTTGGACATATCCATGGCAACGACTTTTAACTTCTTCTTGCGCAATTTCTTCGATAATCCATCCAGCGCAGAAACGCCCTTCCCGTTTCCGACATGAATCACCGCTCCGCTTTGCAGGTCACGAACAATCGTCAGGAAACGGAATGTTCGGTCGGAATTCCTGCCGATGTGAATTTCATCAATGCCGATTTGCCTGACATGCGCCGCAGAGATATGGGCGTATTTCCGCCCCAGAAAGCGTTTTTCTATTTCCTTGACCAACTCCCAGCGCAAATGATATTTCATCGCGATGGAACGAATGCTCATTTCATGGCGTTCTTCAATGATTCGTTGTTCCAACTCTTTGGTGATTCGAGCGTTGGCGGAAGATAGGAAATGCAGGTGTTCAAAGTTGCGACGGTGGCAGACTTGGCAATACAATCGATGAATCTTGATTCTGAAGTAGACCAGATGCCGCCCCATCGGCAATCCCTGGATATCGCGAATGCGAACGCATTCCTTTCGAACTTTCAAAGAACCGCATCGCGGACATTGAAATTCCTTGCGTTTGATAATCCAAATCAATTTTTCTTTGCAATATTCGAATCTCTTATGTTGAAATCCGCGAATTTTCTGTGTACTTTGAAGTAGTGTGGTCGACATTTTGCCTCCTTGGTTTTCGTTTTGAGAGACAAAAACTATAAGGCAAATGTCGACCTTTTTCCATCTATTCAGATTTTTCAGTCCCGTTTTGAAGTCAATCGTGGCTCAAACCGGAGAAGAACCGATTTTCAAAGCCTATTTTGAGGCGAATCGTGGCTCAAACCGGAGAAGAACCCTGATAACAAACGACTTATTACAAAAGAATCGAAAAATTTAATCCATTCCCAACGTTCCCTATATGGAACATGATTAATAGACATTCTTGTTAAGCCATTCTGCGCCCTGGATCAATTCTTCAATCTGCTCTTTAGTTGGTTCTGAATCCTTCTTATGAGAACATAAATTACGCAAATCAGCAAGATAACTAATCTTTCTCCATGTCGCTATATTGATGATAGATGCAGTTTTCAAAGGGTCATTTAGATCTGCAATTGTAGGAAATTTTTTGTTGATTTTTATTGCATGAGCGGAAGCTATTTTTTGCAAATGACTTTCAATGACTACACCAATAAGGGTTCCAGCAGCACGCAAACTAACTTTTGCGAGCTGTTTTGCAACTACAATCTGATTATCTTGAAGTTCTGCGAAAAATTCACCTTCTATATTGTCAAGAATAGAGTCCTGTCGATCTACCACGGCTTTCAAGATGGTAAGTTGATTGAAGAAACAAATAAGGACCTGTTTCCGAGTATCAAAATTTGGAATCCTATATTCATTCGGGGCAACACCCATAATATAATCTTGGATTACATATGTACCGTAATCCAAAGACTTACGCTTAGGATTTATTTCATAATAATTACGAAATTCCTCAACGCGATCTAAAGCAAATATTGACATTACTTTTAGCGCTTTAGTATACCAACGTTGATAATCATATTGGAATTGGGCTTCTTTTTTATTTTGGAACGCAACCGCTAACGTTGTACCATCAGTGTAAAGGATGTTTAATTCTTTAATTATTACATCTCGACAAGCCATTGCCTATTCCCTTGATAATTATATCCTTGCCTATATTTTAGAACGTAACAGCAAGAAAGTTTGGTAGTTGAAATGCCGAATGAACAATACATGCTCCATGAAAAAGTGAATTTAAAAAACGACTTTGGGGAACTTCTTCCAGATAAACAGCAATATCTTAATAGCAATATGAATTAGATTAATCAAATATTATCACAAGAAGGTTCTGTCCCTATTACACTAAGGTCTATCTTATTTGATTTTTTCAACATTTTCTCGATTTCATATTTTTTATTTAGCAATTTTTCTTGCTCAATGCGTTGGCTCCAAAGCGAGAATAAAAACATCGTATTCTTAAAATATCCTTTTTGATACATAGGCATAATTATAGGTAATACCTTTTTTATTATATCGACATGGGCCAATCCTAAACATAAAAAAGCCGCTTTTTCGTTCGCAATACGGCAAGCAAAAAACAAACTGAATGCTTCTATTTTATTCAGTAAAAGAGACAAATTATCCGGAATTACCAATTTTTTAACATCATCTTCATTACCAGTGAAAACTAACTCAAATTTTTGATTATCAGACTTAAATTCCCAAGACTTTAAAAAAACATTATCTTTAATATCTTTGTAAATATCCTTCCAAACAGGTATTATTTCATCGGCATACATTTTACATTGTTCTGCAGTAAGTTTTAAACCTTCTCTGGTAGAATTAATATGAAAAGTTTGTTTTGCAATTTTTATTTGTCGTAATCCTAGAAAAGCTACTATTAAAATAAATATTCCGCATATGTAATAGCATAGTTCTGCATATGGCATCAATGGTTCTAAATATGTAGAAAAAAAAGTTTGCTGTTGAATTATGTCTGACACCGTTGCTAATGTTGCCATAGTCATTTTCTTTCCTCTTAAATTCGGTTAAAGATAACCTGTTCACATATTATTGCATTTGCGATATTTACAATAAGCAAAATTATACCATAATTTGTTGAAAATTACAAATGAATTATGTTAATTTTATGATTTAACGAATATATGAGAATTAATCTCAATTGTCATATGCTCCAATTTTTTGATTGACTGTTTCCGGTCTTCGTGTATAGTAGAGCAAAGGAATCTGCGATATGACGAAGAAGAAAGCGGAAAAACCGGTTTTGATGGCGGGGGCGGTGGCGGCGGGATTCTCCTCGCCTGCCGAACAGTATGTGGAGGCTCCGCTCGACCTCAATGAGCTGCTGGTGCGGAAGCCCGCCGCTACTTTCTTTGTCCGCGCGGCGGAGGATTCCATGGTCGGGGCCGGAATTTGTTCCGGCGACATTCTGGTGGTGGACCGCAGTCTGGAAGCCGCCGACGGTTCCATCGTCATCGCCGCCGTGGACAATGAATTCACCGTCAAGTTTCTGCGCACCGCCTCTTCCGGCGTCCAGCTTGAGGCCGCCAACCGACGCTACAAGCCGATCCTCTTCGACGAAGGCATGGAGCTTCGCATCTTCGGCGTCGTCACCGCCGTCATTCACCAGTTCGTCAAATCGTAGGGGGTGAACATGAAACGAAAAATGGAATACATTATCGTAATTCTGATCGCCTGCGCTCTTTCCGAATTCGCTTTGTTTACCGCCTGGGTTTGGTTCTGGTCGGGATTTCAGTGGTCTCCTTTCGGGTATGAAACCTGCGGCTTGATTTCTCTGGTCTTCCCGTTTTTCGTCTGGCCGGCGCTGATCCTTGGCCTGACGGCGAGAAACCATATGCAGATGGGCGTCCTGATGATGGATCTCGATGATTTCAAGCTCTTCAATGAATGCGGCGGACACCAGACCATGAGCGCGATCGGACAAATCCTGTCGGACACATGCCGCAAAGCCGACCTGACCGGACGCTACGGCGGAAATGGATTCACCGTCCTGTGTCAGGCCAAAGACCCGGATTCGTTCCCGTATTTCTGCGAGCGCATCCGCCGCTCCGTCGAGAGCGGCTCGAAGAAACTCACCGGTCACCGTTTTACCGTGAGCCTGGGCGGCGTAACCGCCGAAGCGATATCGGCCGACCATCAGTTTCTTCTTCAGATGATCGCCCTCGCCGACGCCAACCTGGCCAAAGTGAAAGGCTCCGGCAAAAACGGCTGCCGCCTCACCTGATGGGCGGAGTCGTCTTTTAAGGAATCCCTGTTGAATTCACGCATTTGCGTGATACATTAATCTGCATTCAACGGGAGAGAATCAAATGAAGGTGGTCATCGAGGAAGGCCCGGCGTTTTCCGTGCTTGCCGTCAGCCGGGAGTTTTCCGAAAAAAGCTGCATGGCGGAAATTCCGAAATTCTGGCGGGAATACTATGCGCTGGGGTATGGCGAATTCGCCTGCGGGCAATACGGCGTCTGTTACGGCGGAAAGCCGGACGGCACGTTCCGCTACGCCATCGGCAACCGCTGCACGCCGGAATCGGGCGCGGACGGTTCGACTGTGTATCATATCTTAAACCGCCCCGACCGGACGGAGATTCCGGAAGGCTTCGAACTTCTGAATATTCCGGCGGGAACGTGGGCCGAATTCGAGTGTCTCGGCCCGCTGCCGCGTTCGATTCAAGAGATGTGGCCGCGCATTTATAACGAATGGCTGCCCGATTCCGGATACGAAAAACGGCAGGGATTCGACCTCGAGGAATACGGTATATGCCAGACTCCGGAGGATTCGCAAAAACCGGATTACCGGTGTTTCATCCGGATTCCGGTAAGGCGGAAACAAGCGAATTTCCACAGCGAACTGTCCGCGCCGGGAAAGGGCGAACCATGAGTTCAGCGCCTCCGCAATTGGAATATCTGCAAAAACGCCTCGTCACCGAAACAGAATGGATTCTCGGAGAAAACCTGACCGGAATCTATGTGCACGGATCGGTCGCGTTCGGCTGTTTTTGCTGGGAGATTTCCGATTTTGACTATCTGATCGTTGTGCGGAATGCATTGACCGCCAAAGAGAAGCGTGTGCTCATGGATTTCACGCTGGAACTCGACCGCTTCGCGCCGTCGAAGGGACTCGAAATGAGTGTGGTTCTGCTCGCCGACTGCCGGAACGTCGTGCATCCGGCGCCGTTTCAACTGCATTATTCGCACATGCACCGGGCGTGGTACGAGCGTTCATCGGAAGAATATATTGCCAAAATGAACGGAACCGATCCCGATCTCGCCGCCTATTTCGCGGTCATCCGGCAAACCGGGAACGCGCTTTGCGGGCTGCCGGTTTCGGAGCTATTCGGAGAAGTTCCGCCCGAATTTGTACTCGACAGTTTCCGGCGCAACGTGGAAGACGACAATGACGCCTCGTCCATTCTAAACCACTGCCGTTATGAAGCTTATCGACAGCATGGAGTTCTGCTCTCGAAAGTCGAAGGCGGAGAATGGGGGCTGGCGCATCTGCCGCTGGAGCAGCACAAGGCAATCCGTTCGGCGCTTGGCCGGTATCTCCCGGTGTCTGACCGGGAATTGAAGCCGGAAGAGTTGACGCCCGAGCTGTTCCGCCAATTCAATCGGCATCAGGAGGTCAAACAATGCTGGCGGAAAGAACACGGCATGTGGATTTTGAAGGAGATCGCCTTTACCGAGGAGTGGGGGACTGAACAATTCAACATTTTGACGACCTGTTTGCGTCGCACGCTCCACACCGGCGGTACAGTGATCGGTACGTTTTCCGGCGGAATCCTGATCGGGTTCGCATCACTTGAAAATCAGCTTTGGGGAACCCGCTGCCGCTATCTGCAATTATCAAGCCTCCATGTCACTTGTGAAAAACGCGGACTGGGGATCGGGAGCCATCTGTTCCACCGCATCTGCGCTGAAGCGAAGAAGCGTGGAGGAGAAAAACTTTATATTTCCGCACATTCTTCCAGCGAGACACAGGCTTTCTACCGGGCCATGGGGTGCCGGGAAGCGGAGGAATACAATGAACGCCTGGCCACGGAAGAACCCTGCGACTGTCAGTTGGAATTCGGTCTGAACCTGGAACGCGATTCCGCAAAAACAGCGCCGACGGAGAACAACCGATGAAGCGCATTCTGATCGTCGGTTGCAGCGGAGCAGGGAAAACCACGCTGGCGAAAGAACTCGGAAAACGTCTGGAACTCCCCGTGCATCATCTTGACCGGCTTTGGTGGCGGCCCGGATGGGCGCATGTATCGCGCGAAGACTTCGACGCCGGTCTGGCGGAGATTCTGAAAACCGACCGGTGGATCATCGACGGGGATTACAGCCGGACGCTTCCGGAGCGGTTGAAATACGCCGATGCGGTGATCCTTCTCGACTATTCCCGGACCTTGTGTCTGTTCCGGGCGCTGAAGCGGATTGCGCGCTTTCGCGGGAATGTGCGCCCCGATATGGCCGAAGGCTGCCCGGAACGGTTCGACCGGGAATTCCTGCGCTACGTCTGGAATTTCCACCGCGACATGCGTCCAAGGGTCGAAGCCGCGCTGGAGGGCTTCTCCGGCGAACTCATCCGCCTCAAAACACCGCGCGAAACCGAAGTCTTTCTCAAAACGCGGGTCTGACTTGTTTAGAGCTTATCCCTAAATAAAGAAATGGCGTTTCGCCGCAAATCAGGACATTTTGGCTTATTTAGGGATAAGCTCTTATTCGTCGGCGCACTCGTCGCTGGCGCGGGTGGGGTTGTAGAAGTCTTCCGTCGCGTTGCCGACGAAGCCAACGCGGGCTTCCACGGCGCAGTCGTGGCCGGTGTTGATGGTTCCCACTCCCTCGGAACTCACGTGGCCGTCTCCCCAGGCGACGTTGCTGCGTCCGGCATGGCGGAAGTGTGCGGTTCCGCTGGTCTTGTTCGACCACTGCGTTCCGTCCGGCAGAATCTTGCAGTACATGTAAGGCGTGTAGCGGGCCACGTCGTAGGACGTGCTCGATTTTCCGCTGCTGGCGCAGTCGCCGAAGAGAATCGTCTCCGACAGTTTTCGCATTCCGGCGCGCTTCAGGTGCGTGGCGTCATACCCGCCGAACCACTTGCCGTTGTACCCGTAGCCGCCGCCGTTCGCCGAGCTGGTCAGGTCGGGAACCGCTTCGAAAGGGGAGGGGCAGAGCATCAGCTTCGGCACGTTGCCGTAATAAGGCCCGAGCAGCGGGCTGGTGGTGATGTCGTAGCCGCCGCTGTTGCGCACCCCGAACCAGTAATCGCCGAGTTTCACTTTCCCCGTTCCCGTCGCCGTGGTGTAAGGTACACTGTAATCGTCGTTGGCGTCGGCGTACATGTTGTTCGCAGTGGCGATCTGCTTGAGGTTGGAAACGCAGGAAATCGCCTTGCCGCGATCCCGCGCGGCCCCCAGCGCCGGCAGCAGCAGCCCCGCCAGAATGGCGATAATGGCGATCACGACGAGCAATTCGATGAGTGTGAATTTAAGACGCACGGGATGGTTTCTTTGTTGAATCTGATATTACGTTTTGAAAGATCGTAATAATATACCGCGCAAAAAAGGGAATGTCAACCCGGATTCCGGGCGAATCAGGAAATATGTTCGCCGGTGGTGCTCATGGCGAGTTCGGCATGGAGGACGCCGCGCAACTTCTTCATGGCGTTGGCCAGTTTGACGATGCCGGCGCCGTGGCCGCGGAGCATGATCATCTCGGCGCAGATTTCGTGGCTGATGTGCACGTGAGTCGAAGCCAGCACGTGTTCGCCGCTGTGGTGCTGGAGGTCGACCAGCTTCTCGGTGACGCCCCGCTGGTGGTGGTTGTAAATCAGCGTCAGCGTGCCGATGACCTCGCCGCCGGATTTCCATTGCTCGCGGGTGAGCTGTTCGCGGATCAGGTCGCGGATGTATTCCGAACGGTTCTCGTAGCCGTTTTCCTCCACCAGTTTCGCGAGGCTCTCCAGCAGGCTTTCCTCCAGCGACAGGCTGACTCTTGCCAGATCGGACATAATAAATATTCCTTGATGTTCCAGTATTACGATTGTGGAATAATATAATACCGGAACCGGAAACTTGCAATCCGGGCGGATTTGCGATATGGTAAGAAAAAATCAGAAGTTGGCTCATCCGGGGGAGAGATTGCCGATGAACACGCTTGTCCATGTCCGACCCGATCTTGCCGAAGGCGTTACGCTCACCGTCTTTCTCGTCACCTATTTCGGGCTGGCGGTCGGCCACTGGTTTTTCCTCCAGCTGGACCGCACCGGAATCGCCCTTCTCGGCGGCATCGCCATGCTGGCTCTGGGCTGTCTCACGCTGCCGCAGGCGGTCGATTCGGTCAACATGCAGTCGATCCTGCTCCTGTTCGCGTTGATGGTCATCGCTTCTCAACTGCATTATGCCGGATTCTACGGCTGGGTCACCCACCGTGTTCTGCGTCCGCTGCTCGACCGCCCGGCGATTTTCCTCGGCGTGCTGATCGCGCTCGGCGGGTTGCTTTCGGCGTTTCTCAACAACGACGTGGTCGTTCTGGCCGTGGCCCCGATCATCGCTTCGGCACTGCTGAAAAAACGGATCAACCCGGTGCCGTTCCTGATCGCGCTTGCGCTCTCCTCCAACATCGGCTGCGCCCTGACGCTGATCGGCAACGCCCAGAACGTCCTGGTCGGCGAAATGGGGAAAATCCCGTTCGGCGGCTATATGCTCTTCGCCGCGCTGCCGGTGACGCTCTCGCTGCTGGTCTGCTACGGCGTGATCTATTTTCTGGGGCGCAAGTCGTTCGCGCTGCCGCCGGACGACGCGGCGCTGCCGGTTCCCGTCGACGAGATGCCCTTCAACCGCTGGCGGTCCATCAAGGGCGTCGGCGTGCTGGTCATCCTGGTCGCGCTCTTCGTGTTCACCGGGCTGCCCCGCTACCTGGTGGCGATGACCGGGGCCGGGCTGCTGCTCTGCAGCCACATGCTCCCCAGCAGGAATGTGCTCAATAAGGTGAACTGGCAGCTCCTGGTCCTCTTCATCGGCCTTTTCGTGGTGGTCGGCGCTTTCGTCGACAGCGGGCTTTCGCAGGATATGCTGGCGCTTTTCACCTCGCACGGAATCAACGTCAACAACCCGGTGCAGCTGGCGGTCATCTCCGGCGTCCTCAGCAACTGCATCAACAACTCCGCCACGGTGATGCTGCTGGTGAAGGTGGTCGACTTGACCAACCCGATGAACTGTTACGCGCTGGCGCTCTCCAACGCCTTCGCCGGGAACCTGATCATTGTCGGCAGCCTGGCCAACATCATCGTCGTCCAGTGCGCCGAGAGCTTCAAACTGAAGATTTCGTTTGTCGAATTTTTCAAGTACGGCGCTCCCGTCGCTGTCGCTTCCATGCTGATTCTGGTCGGCTGGCTCCTTATTTTTTAAGATCCGACTGGAAAAAGGGTTGTGGATGGTGTATATTAATCAAATGTACGTCAATAACATAACCCAGAATCCGGAGTTTTAATTTTCCCATGATTGCAGCAACCGACATCTCCATGCGCTTCGGCCAGCAGACGCTTTTCGAAAATGTTTCAGTCAAATTCGTTCCCGGCTGCCGTTACGGCCTCATCGGGGCCAACGGCTCGGGTAAATCCACCTTCATGAAAATCCTTTCCGGCCAGCAGCAGTCCTCGACCGGAACCGTCGCCATCGACAAGGACTGCCGCATGGGCTTCCTCAAGCAGAGCCACTACGATTACGAGGAGATTCCGATCCTCGACGTCGTCTACATGGGCAACGAAGCGCTCTGGAAGGTCCATCAGGAACGCGAATATCTCTACAGCAAGCTCGACCTCACCCCCGAAGAGGAAGAGCGCGCCAACGACATCGAAGGACTCTTTGCCGATGCGGGCGGCTACACCATGGAAGCCGACGCCGCCAAACTGCTGGTCGGCCTCGGCATCCCCGAAGAGAAGCAATCCCTGCCGCTTTCGAGCCTCACCGGCGGCTTCAAGCTGCGCGTGCTGCTCGCCCAGGTGCTCTTCTACAACCCCGACATCCTGCTCCTCGACGAGCCGACCAACCATCTCGACATGGCCAGCATCGACTGGCTCTGCGGACTGCTCAAGAACCACAAGGGAACCGTCATCGTCATCTCCCACAACCGTTACTTCCTCAACGAAGTCTGCACCAATATCGCCGACCTCGACTATCAGGAAATCCGGCTGTTCCCCGGGAATTACGACGACTTCATGATCGCGAACGAAATCGCGCTTGAGAAACTGCGCCGCGAAAACGCCCGCAAGGAAACCCGCATCTCCGAACTCAAAGAGTTCATCAACCGCTTCGGCGCCAACGCTTCCAAGGCGCGCCAGGCCACCAGCCGCCAGAAAGAGCTCGATAAAATCCAGCTTGACGAACTCAAGCCCTCCAGCCGCGTTTCGCCGTTCATCCGGTTCACCCCCATGAACCGCCTCGGCGAAAAAGTCGTCGAAGCCACCGAATTGACTAAAACCTACGACATCACCCTCTTCGACAAGGTCAATTTCACCATCGGCAACAACGAGAAAATCGCCATCATCGGAACCAACGGCGTCGGCAAAACCACGCTGCTCAAAATCCTGCTCAAAATGATCGAACCATGCTCCGGCGACGTCGTCCACGGCGAAACCGTCCAGCTCAGCTACTTCCCGCAGGACGCCTCGGAAATCCTCCGCATGGAAGACCGCGCCATCGACTGGCTCACCCATTTCTCCCCGCGCGAAGGCCTCTCCGAACAGGAACTCCGCTCGTTCATGGGCAAAATGCTCTTCTCCGGCGACGAAGTCAATAAACCGGTCAAAGTCCTCTCCGGCGGCGAAAAAGCCCGTCTCGTCATCGCCAAAATGATGCTCGAAGCCGGCAACGTCATCGCCCTCGACGAACCGACCAACCACCTTGACCTCGAATCAATCGAAGCGCTGAACTACGCCCTCACGCTCTACAAGAACACCATCCTGTTCGTCAGCCATGACCGCGAATTCATCAGCAGTCTCGCCACCCGCATCATCGAAATCTCCGACGGCGTCGTCACCGATTTCCCCGGTACCCTCACCGAATACGAGGATTTTAAAAAGCGTCGGGCTCGCGCTTCTCGCTAACTCCTTGGTCGTGGGAGGCCTCCGGCGGGCAGGGCGCTTCGCCCCTGCACCCCGACCGGCAGGGTGCCGGTGCCGCGACTAGATCCGCATCAAATGCTGCGCATTTGACGCTCCGACTAAGAAATTCGGGAGGTCGTTCGAGGTTCCGGAGGGCGCAAAATACCGCTCCCTCCGGCGCGTCTTGCCCTTTTTTTAGGGCAAGACGGCCTCCTTCCGCCTGTTTTTGCAGGAAGCTGCTATGCGGGGTGCAAGACCGTTGCGAGAACGACCCGGTAACTCTGCTTGCGTGGAGATCTTTGCGGGGGCTTGGCAGGCCATTTTCGTTATCCGATAGACCCACGCTTACGGTTCCCGGCCGTCTGTCTTGAATTCCCTTGTTTGGGTCGTTCCCGGCGTGCGGCTTTGCGTTTGCTGCTTTGCAACTCGCAGGTATGAGTACGGCGAAGCCGCACGGAATGCCGGAGAGTGGGGCCCCCGAAAAGTACCCGAAGCCCGCCGCAGGCGGGACCCGAGGCCCGTGGCCGAAGGGTGGCAACTTTTTGGGGTGAGGCACCCTGCCGGTCGGGAGGAGGTTCGGAGAGGGGCGAAGCGTCCCCCTCTGATTCCCGCGAGAAAGCAGCGAAAAAAGATTGACAGGGGAGGGGAGGGGGTGTATTTTGATAAAAACAGAGTGGAGGGTGAGATGGTGAAGGTTTCTGAGAAACAGACGTGGGATCTGGAGGCGATATATCCGAATGCGGCGGCGTGGGAGAAGGATTTCGAGCGGATTCGGCCGTTGGCCGAGACGTTTCTGACATTCCGCGGGAAGCTGGCGGAGGGGGCGGCGACGTTGCGGCGGGCGATTGAGGCGCTGGACGACTTTGAACGCCTCGGCGAAAAGGTTTATGTTTACGCGCATCTGCGTTCGGACGAAAACACGGCGGACAATGCGAACCGTTCGCGGGTGGATCGGGTGGAGACGCTGTTTGCGTCGCTTGCCGAGACCAGCGCATGGTTCGATCCGGAGATCATGGCGATTCCGGAGGAGACGATGAACCGGTTTCTCGATGATTCGGAGCTGACGCTTTACCGCCGGAGCCTGGTGGAATTGCTGCGCGAGAAGCCGCACACGCTGAGCGAGCCGGAGGAACGGCTGCTCGGGACGCTGGGCGACGTGCTTTCGAACCCGTCCAAAACGTTCAGCATCCTGAACGACGCCGACCTCGAATTCGGCAAGGTCAAAGGCGAGAGCGGCAAGAGCGAGGCGCTGACGCACGGCAGTTACCGGCGGTTTCTGGAGAGTGCGGACCGCGAGGTGCGCAAGCGGGCGTTCCGCAAGATGTTCTCGACCTACTCGAAGTTCCGCAACACGTTTTCCTGCACGCTGGACGGGGCGGTGAAGAAACATGTGGCGAGTGCGAAGATTCGGCATTATCCGTCGGCGCTGGAGCAGGCGCTGTTTTCCGACAACGTTCCGGCGGAGGTCTACCGCAATCTGATTTCGGCGGTGCACGGCAAGCTCGACGGATTCTACGATTACATGAAGCTCCGGCGCGAGGTGATGGGGCTTGAGAAGCTCGACATGTACGATATGTACAACCCGCTGGTTCCGTCGTGCCGCCGCGAATACTCGTTCGCCGAGGCGGTGAAACTGGTCAAAAAGGCGCTCGTCCCGCTCGGGGAGGAGTACGCGGAGAATCTCGACCTCGCTTTCAGCCAGCGCTGGGTCGATGTGCCGGAACGCAAGGGCAAACGGTCGGGGGCCTATTCCGGTGGCTGCTACGACACCTTCCCCTATCTCCTGCTCAACTATAACGGCACGTTGAACGATGTGTTCACGCTGATTCACGAGCTGGGGCACTCGATGCACAGCTTCTATTCGAATAAGACGCAGCACTATCACTACGCCGATTACAGCATCTTCGTGGCCGAGGTGGCGAGCACGACCAACGAGATTCTGCTTTTCGAGTCGCTGCTGGCGAATACGAAGGAGCGCGATTTCCGCTGCTATCTGCTCGGACACCTGGCCGACGAGATTCGCGGTACGATCTACCGGCAGACGATGTTCGCCGAATTCGAGCTGATGATGCACGAACTTTCCGAGCAGGGCGTGCCGCTCTCGGCCGACGTGCTGAACGAGAAGTACTACGAGCTCAACAAGCTCTATTATGGTCCCGAGGTCGAGGCGGACAAGCTGATTTCGGTGGAGTGGTCGCGGATTCCGCACTTCTACTACAACTTCTACGTCTACAAATACGCGACCGGAATGTCGGCGGCGATCCAGCTGGCGGAGAACCTGCTTTCGGGCGACCCGGCGAAGCGCGAAGCCTACTTCGGCTTCCTCAAGGCGGGGGATTCGAAGGACGTGCTGGACATCATGCGCGACGCGGGCGTGGACCTCTCCACCCCGGCGCCGGTCAACGCCGCCCTCGATCGCTTCCACGCCACGGTAAAGCAGCTGCGCAAAGAGCTGGGGAAATAATCAGCCCCGGTGACGGCGGCGGTATTCGGTGGGGCTCTCACCGAAACGCCGCTTGAAGAGCCGGGAGAAATGGAACTGGTTTTCAAAACCGTACCGCGCGGCGATCTCCTTCATGGAGAGCTCCGAGCGGGCGACCAGCTTCTCCAGGTGGCGGAGTTTGAAGTCGAGAAAGGCCGCTCCGGGCGGCATATGCAGAACTTCGCGGCACTTGCGCTCGAAGCTGCGCGGCGTCATGCCCATGGCGGCGGCGAGCGCGGCGACCCGGATTCCGTCGCAGACGTGCGCCCGGAACAGGCGGAACAGGTTGTCGCGGAACGTTTCCTGAACGGTTTCGCGGAAGAATACCGGGTCGAGGAGCGCTTCCGGCCACGCCGGGAGCAGCGTCCAGAAGAGCGCGCTGAAAATTCCGCCGAGGACGAAGCCGGAACGCGGGGATTCGTCGCGGCTCGCCTCCCGGAGCACCCCGCAGAGTTCCGGCGCGTGTGGAATCGCCGCCGGGTCGAGAATCCGCGCCGCGAGCGATGCTTCTTTGCGGAACAGCACCGGCGACACCTCGCCGGGCGGATCGAATTCGATGAGGAACGTCACCACAAAGAGTTTCTGCCCGCAGGAGAGAATCCCCTGATGCGTATCGCCCGGCTGGACGACAAGCAACTGCCCCGCCGGCATCGTCAGGTGCTCGCCGTTGAGGAAACAGGCATAGGGCTGCCCGTCGGAGACGATCAGCTCATAGGCGGCGTGGACATGGGGATCGTAGACGAAATCGGTCTTCGCCTGAAAGAAGCAGCAGTTGTCCAGCACCGGCCGGACCGGGTTGGCGTTGCACAGGTCCCGCAGCCGGAAACTCGATTCGCGGTGGAAACGCGGCTTGTCTTCGGTATGGTGCATCGCCCTCCTGCTCCTTTGTCGTAAACGGATATCTTTGTCGCGGTTTGCGCAATGGCGGTTTCTCTGTGATTCCTTTATATTATAGCAGTTGACCGGAATCGATGCAACTGCGGAAGGGCTGGAATCATGGAGAAAACGGATATGCAGGAGAAGAACATCGAGCTGATGCGCGGCGTGACGTTCGGCTTTTACGCGCGGGCCGGGGTGCTGGGCTCCGATTGGGCGCGGCGCGAAGTGGACCATATGGCGGAGACCGGCGTCAAGTGGGTGGTGCTCTGCCCCACCGTGATGCAGGAGACGGCCGCGTCGACCCGGCAGTACCGCGATTTCGAAGTGACTCCGGACGATCACGAACTTTACGGCATCATCGATTACCTGCACGGACAGGGCCTCAAAGTCCAGCTTCGCCCGATGCTGGAGACGCAGGACGGCTGCGGGCGGCTCCAGGTCTGGTTCAGCCCCGACCGCGAACGGATTCCGGGACGGGTGAGCGACCACTGGGCGCGCTGGTTCGAGAGCATGCGGCTGCGCAGTATTCACTATGCCCGGATCGCCGCCGCGAGCGGCTGCGAGATGTACGGTCTCGACAGCGAACTCGATCGCACCGTGGACCAGACGGCGCACTGGCGCGAGGTGGTGAAGGCGGTGCGTTCCTGCTACTCCGGGCCGGTGACCAGCTGCCACACCACGCATTGCGGACTCATCGACTATGAAAAGGTGCTCGCCGACAAGAACCACTGGTGGTACGACCTCGATCTGCTGACGCTGAGTTGCTATGCCAACGGCTCCGACCATCCGGGGGCGACGGTGGAGGAGATGCGGGAGTTTCTCCGTCCCGAACTGGAGCGGTTCCGGCGGATGGCCGAACTATACGGCAAGCCGCTGGCCTTCGGCGAATGCGGCTGCACCTCCTCTACCGGCGGCGCGATGCATCCTTCCGGCTGGAGCGGCGAGGGGAACTATTCGCCGTTCGAACAGGCCAATTACCTGGACGCGGTGTTGTCGCTCTTCTGGCCGGAACCGTGGTGGCGCGGCCTGTTCTGGTGGAAGTGGGACGAGCAGAACGACCGCAAGGCGTTCCGCTCCGACCCCGCCGGGGACAAGGGGTTCACCGTCTGGGGCAAACCCGCCGCCGAGGTGATGCGCCGCTGGTACACCCGCCCCGCCCACCGCTGACGGCGGTCTTTCACTGCCGGGAGGCTACAGCGTTACCCGGACGCTTTTCTGCTCCGGAGTCAGGCGGACGGTGCGGGTGACGGTTTTGCCGTTGTACGTGATGTCAAGCCGGTAGTCGCCGTAGAAGCCTCGAAAGCGGCAGCGGCCCGCGGCGTCGCTTTTCGCCTCGGCATTGGTGGTCCATTCGTCGAAGACCAGTTTGCGCCAGGCTTCCGCGTTGGGTTTGGGCGACCAATCCTTGCGGAAATAGGCGCAGCGGGGGCTGTAATGCTTCCCCGCCCACATGCCCCAGGCGGTCACCGCGGAAACCGCGGGGTGGCTGAAGGCGGCGGTCAAAAAGTCGCGGGTGTATTCCGCCTGAAGCTTCTCGTCGGGGATGTCAACGGTGAATTCGGTGATCTGGATCGGCAGTTTGAAGGCCGCGAAACGGTCGAATACCCGCCAGAGCTGTTCGGGACCGGGCAGCGCGGAGCCGATGTGCCCCTGGAAGCCGATTGCATCGATCGGCGCTCCGGCGGCCAGCAGGTCGGCGATCAGTTTTTCATATCGGTCCTGTTTCTCCCGGAACCGGCTCAGGATTCCGTTGTCGTTGATGAGCAGCGGTTTGCCCGGAGCAAGGCCGCGGGCGGCCTTGAACCATTCCGCGACGCCGCCGATTCCGACGATGTCGGAATATTCCATGGTGCCGCACGGTTCGTTAAGTACCTGGTACTGATCGACGCTGTCCCCATTGGCCTTGATGACGCTCTCGATGTGTCCGAGGAGGCGTTCCTGAAGCTTCACCGGCGAACTCTTGAGCGCCGGAACATCGGGGGGCGCATACATCGAACTCGGCCACATCAGGACATGCGCCTGGGTGGCGAGGCCGTTCTCGTGACACCACTTTGCGATGGCGAGATAACGGTCGCGCGAGGCGGGATTCTCCCAGCCGTAGCGTTTGTTTTCGGCATTGCCGGGCCCCCAGAACATCGGGACGATCGCCCGGTTGTAGTTGCGCAGGAATTCGGTCCGGAACCGGTCGCCCTCCGGACCTTCGGCGAGGAGCGGCGCGTCGTCGGCGTAGCAGCCGAATCCGAACGCATGGCGGGTCAGGGCGATTTTTACCTCCGCGCCGGGAACCGGTTTGCCGGAGCCGTCGAGGAGTTCGACCTCAAAATCGCCTTTGCGGTATTGTTCGATATTGGCCGCGGCCTTGCGCCGCCAGGCGTCGTCCGGCCGTCCGGCATATTCCAATTTATTGACCGGGAGCCGGGCGGGATCGACATCCGGACCCAGGTTGAGCACGGCGATTCCGCCCAGCTCGATGGTCTGCTGCAAATGGCTGAGAAAGAGGTGAATCCGTACTTTGCCCGCCTCGAAGTCGCTTTTTGCCACGGCGAACCCGTAACATGTTTTCCAATCGCGGTTGAACGTCCCGGTGACGCCGCCGACCGAGCTCCAGGTGGAGCCATCGGCGACGAGATGCATCCCGATGATGCCGTCGCCGGATTCGTCGGAGCTTTGCAGGCAGCGGGCGGAGAACTGAATGAAAAGCAGGTCGCCCTTTTTGATCGGCTGTTCGTTGCGGCGGCCGGCGATCTGGACGGTGTGGAAGGCGGCCGGGCGTTTGAGCCCGGTCATCCGGAGCGCGTTCGGGAACGGCATATCCGGAGCCGGAACGATTTCATACCGGGCGTAACTGAAGCTGTTGCATGGAAAGTTCCTCCAGTCGAGCGTGTTGTAGAAGGGGACTCCCGGCGACGGAAGCTGCGGGCGAACGCTCTTGTCGAGGAATTCCCGGAACGCCTTCGCTCCGGCCGGGTCGGTCGGCGACGGTTTGTTGGTGGACTCGAATTCATCGCCCTGAATCTCCTGTCCGTTCACCTTGAACTCATGGACGGCGCATTTGTCGGCGAGGGGCTCGCTGCCGCCGTTGCGCCAGCTGACCAGCGAGAAATAGCTCCAGTCAACCGGTGTTTTCCCGGCCGGGATGGTGACTGTGCGCTCGGGCTGTCCCGCCGCCAGGAAGGTGATGCGGATGGTCTTTTCGGCTCCGGCCCAACTGATTCGGACCCGGACCGGCGTATCGGCGGGGTAACGCGCCCAATTGTCGGATTTTGTCTCTCCGAACACGGCATGGGTTGAAATTCCCTTGAAGAACTCGACTCCGGCCAGAAGGTCGCCGGGCCGGGGCGTTCCGTCGGGACTCGCCGAGAGCCGCAGCATCGCCCGCAGTCCCTGGTCGCGGAGCCGGGGGACCGGTTCGATCACCGCTTCGCAGGAGAATTCGGCGCTGTCGGCGGTCACCGGTTGCGGGAGTTTGAACATCCAGCCCTGTCCGTTCTTTGCGGAATCCTTGAAGCAGGTGAGTTCGAGCGTTCCGGCGGCGGAAAGGGTGAGCGTCGATAACGCGAGGAGAAACAAGACGGAGAATTTTCGCATGGAAAGGGCCTTTCAGTTATTGGAATATTCCGTCCACCAGTAGCTTTTTTGCCTCGCCTGCCGCGCGGCTCCGTCGTAGAACAGGGCGTTGAGCATTTTCGGCTGGTGCCGCGTGTCGGCGTCGGAATCGAGCGTGTTGAAGCTGTTGACGTAAGCCGAACCGACGGCTTTCTGTTTGCCGTCGAAGATGAGGATGATGCCGGAAGGCTTCGCCACATACTGGTTCGGCTTGTAAAACTCGTTCCAGGCCAATTCTTTGGTCCCTTTTTTGATTTTGCAGACCGTGTAACTGATGGTCGGCTGGTTTCCGTACCGCGCCGCCCAGCCGGGGCAGCGGATGATTTTCGGATAATCCTTGCCGGGTTCTCCGCAATAAGGGCTCAGATAGTAGCTGTAATAGTGGCTGTTGGCGTAGGACGCCGGGTAGAACCCCGCGTAATCCTGCTCGTACATGGCGTAGGTGAACCCTGCCTGTTTCAGGTTGTTGAGGCAGTTGTTCGATGCCGCCCGCACCCGCGCCTTGTTCAGCGCCGGAAGCAGCATCGCGGCAAGGATGGCGATGATCGCAATCACAATCAGCAATTCGATCAATGTGAATTGATGTCTTCCGGGCAAATTCCTCTTCTGCATACGGCACCCCTTTCTGTTTTACAGTGATCCGATCATGTTCGGCAGGACGGTGTTTCTGGATTCCAGGGTCATCGGGATTTTCTTATGGACAGCGCCCTGTTCCCGCCCGTCGATCAGCGCAAAAAGCAGGCTGACCGCTTCGGCGGCGAGGGTTTTGAGGTCGTATCCGGCGGTGGTGAGCGGCGGAATGCAGCTTTGCGAGGAGCGCATGTTTTCCAGCCCGCAGATGCTGAGATCGGAGGGGATTCCGATTCCGAGTTCGCGGCAGAACTCCATGACTTCCACCGCCATATGGTCGTTGGCGACGAACAGCGCGGTCGGGCGTCCGGGAGACGTGAGGAGCTCCCTCAGTCCGGCGGTCGATTGTTTCGCGTGCCAGCGGACCGGCACCGCCGGGGAAAGTCCGGCGTCGCCCATCGCGTCGAGATACCCCTGATGGCGCATGGTGAAGCTGGCCCGGTTGTCGTCTTCGGCGGTCAGCACGACTCCGATTCTCCGGTGTCCCGCTTCGATCAGATGGCGGGTCACCAGATAACTGCCCGCGTAGAAGTCGGGCGAAACACCCGAGAAATAACTGTCGCCGGCGTTGCTGCTGCAATAGACCACCGGAATCTTCCTCTCCCGGAATTTCGGCAGCAGTTTGGAACGGTGAACGATGATTGCTCCGGCGATCGTCTCAGATTCTTCCAGTTCGCTTTCCTCGCAGGGGAGGGCGAGGTCGAGGTACCCCGCATCCCGCAGAAGTTGCTGAATATGGGTGAACAGTTCGAGTTGGTATTCCTCGCGCGGGTTCTCCGCGGGGTCGGCGAAGATGAAGGCGACCCGCCGTCCGCCGCCGGGCAGCGCTTTCTGCGAAGCGGCGCTGCTGATGAAGGTGCCGCGCCCCGGATAAGTCTCCAGCAATCCCTCCGCTTTCAGCGCCCGGATCGCCCGCGACACCATGACGTAACTGCTGTTGAGCTCCTCGGAGAGCTCCCGGAGCGGCGGCAGTTGCTCGCCGTCGCGGTAGTTGCCCGAAACGATCCGCTCGCGCAGAGTGTTCATGACGCGTTGAGTGACCAGCATGACGGAGATTCCTTTTGTATATTTAAATTATATCAATATTATATCATTAATCGAATGCAATGTCAATACCCCGGTCGTTCTTTTTGCAAAAAAATTCGTTCGCGTTGAAAATTTCTCATTTCGATGATACTGTACCGAATGGGAAATTCCGCAATTCAAGAGGTGTCTGGAACATGAGAAATCGGAGATGGTCGGCGCTGCTCGGGCTTCTGGTCTGCTGGGGTCTCTCCCTGCCGCTCGGCTGGTTCCTGGTGGTTCAGCCGTATCTGGAGAGCCGCGAAATCCGGGCGAACTGGAAGCCGGCGATGTCCACCGTCCTCCGCAATCAGTGGCATTCCGGCGGGGAGGATTCCCCCGCCTGGAGCGAGCTCTATTACGAATACGAGTTCGGCGGGCGGAAGTATCGCGGCAGCCGGGTTTCGATTCGGGAACGGAGTGTCGCGTTGAGCCCGAAGCAGGTCGGCCCCGGGCATTTGTTGCGCTGTTTCGTCAACCCGGCGAATCCGTCCGAGGCGATTATCTATCCCGGTTTTTCTCCGAACGTCGTTTTGACGACGGTGCTCGGGGTGCTGTTTCTGGGCGGGTTCCTGATGATACGGGCGCTGCTGTGGCCACGGGAAGAGAAAGAGGACTCCGGGGAGGGGGCCGCTCTTTCTTCTGCTCCAATCCTCGAGGCTTTTCAGCCGCTTCTCGAACCAGGCAGCGGCAACTACGTGACCCATACCCTTCGGGAAACGCCGGAACGGCTTGAATACCGTCCGGCGACAGGGGTTTTGATCGAAATCGGCATCCTTCTGCTGATCGGGTGCGTCCTTGCCGGATACGGCGCATTCTGCTGGTATACCGACGGCCTGATGGATGCGATCGTTCCACTGGTTGGCGGCGGCATCTTTCTTTCCGGCGGGAAATCGCTCGGGCTTCGGTTTCTCCGGAAAAAAGCGGTTTTCGACCGCGAGGCGGGCGCTTTCTGGCGGGGGAAGGGCAATCCGGCGCGGTTGCTCGACCCGTCGCGGCTGGACGGCTATACGCCGTTCGGCGCAATCAAGGCGGTGCAGCTGCTTTCCCTGCGGATTCCGTCCCCCGACGGGCAGGGCGCTACCCGTTTCAATTATGAGATGAATCTTCTTCGCAAGGACGGAACCCGGGTCAATGTGATCAACCTCCCGCGGCGGGTCCGGCTGCTGCGCGACGCGGAGAAGATCGCCGCTTTTCTGAACGTTCCCGTCATCGGGGAAATCTGACCTCTGCTACGGGCGGCGCAGTTGGGTCGGTGCGCGGCCGATCCGCTTGCGAAATACCTTGCCGAAGTAATTCTGGTCGCGGAAGCCGGTCGCCTCGGCGATCTCCTTGATCGAGACCGCGCTTTCGTGCAGCATCCGCATGGCGATCTGGAGCCGGTAGCTGGTCAGGTACTCCTGCGGCGGCATTCCGCAGGAGCGGGTCACCAGCCGGGTCAGCGTCGAACGGTGCACACCGAGCGCCGTTCCCAGCGTCTCGACGGATAGCTCCGGGTCGTCGTAATGCTTCTCCACCAAATCTTTGAAGCGGGATACCGTCGCGTCGGCCTCTCCCGCCGGATTCATCATCGCCCGGGTCAGGATCTCATAAGCCAGCGCACCGGCCCGGTATTCGCCGTTGCTGCCGAGGTCGCGAATTTCGGAGGAGAGCCTGAGAAAAAGTTCTCCGGGGCAGGGCGGCGCGGGGCGGGCGCGCCGTTCCAGCCGGAAGCTCTCGATCAGGAACGGCACCGCCGGGCCGTCGACGGTCATCCACCAGTAGTCGAACCGGGCCGATTTCGCCGCGATTTCGTGGCGGTCGCCGGGGAAGTAGAAGCAGACTTCGTCGCTGTTCAGCTCCCACCCGTCGTTCCCGAATCCGAACGAGCCGGTTCCCGAAACGCCCCAGAAAAGTTCCAGGAACAGTTTGGTCCGCGGCTGTTCCTGCCAGCCTCCGCTCACCCGGTAGTGTCCGGTCGAGCGGACCTGCACCGGCGCGTGAATGGTTCCGGCCGGATAGGGGCGGTAGATTGCTTCGTGCCGATCGTTGTTTTGCATATGTGAGACATCCTTACCAATTATAATACATTCTTCCTCTTGGGATTTCAAGCGAAAACGTGTAAAATAAAAGAGTGACGGGACAATGGAATTCCCGCTGAATCAAAAATTTGAGGGAGATCGATCGTATGAAGCAAGGTCCGAAGGTTGTGGTGATCGGCGCCGGAAGCTACTTTTTCGGCAAGCCGGTGATTTACAACATGATTACCAGCCCCATCCTGCGCGAAGGCACGCTCGCATTGGTGGACACCGATCCGGCGGTACTGGAGACGATGATGAACATCGCCCGCCGGGCAAAGGAAGCGACCGGCGCGCCGCTGACGCTCGAAGGTTCCACCGACCGGCGGGAAGTGATGAAGAACGCCGATTTCGTGGTGCTCTCGTTCTCCTACCGCAACGCCTATTATCGTGAACTGGATACCCGGATCGCCAAGAAGTACGGCGTCACCATGTGCTCGAGCGACACCATCGGTCCGGGAGGCATCTTCCGCGCGCTGCGCGAACTGCCGGAAATCCTCCGCATCGCCGACGACGTGCGCCGCCTCGCCCCCAAGGCATGGCTGATCAACTTCATCAACCCGACCTCGGTGATGGGCATCGCCCTGATGCGTCACGCTTCCGACGTCAAGAGCTTCGCGCTCTGCGACGGCAACCACATGCCCTATGTCCGGGCGATGTTCCTCCATCAGCTCGGCATCCTCCCGGCGGAAGAGAAAGTCGTTCCGCCGGAGATGGATGCGACGTTCGACCTGCGCATCGCCGGCGTCAACCACTGCACCTGGGTCCTGCGCTGTTTCTACGACGGCAAGGATTATATGCCGGCTCTGCACGATTTCGTCGCCCGTGAAGCCCGGCGCGAATATGAGTCGCGCCCCACCTCAAAAGCCAAGCCGCGGCTCAACATGAACTACGCGTTGGAACTGATGGACCTCTACGGCGCCTTCCCCACCGCCGTCAGCCACACCAAGGAGTATGTCCCGTTCTACCAGGGCTACGGCGTCACCCCCTGCGCCCCCGAGCCGATCATCTGTTTCGACGGCTACAACCGCGCCGAAGAAATGGCCGAAGCATGGGCCGAAACCGGGAAGATCGCCGACGGCGCCACCCCGATTCAAACGTTCCTCGAATCCGGCCGCGGCGACCACGCCACCGATATCATCGAGTCGATGTGGGGCAACCTCGGCAAAAAGTTCTATATCAACTCCGCCAACCGCGGCGCCGTCGGCAACCTGCCGGACGACGCCTTCCTCGAACTGCTCTGCGAACTCGACATGCAAGGCCCCCGTCCGCTCCCCGCCTGCGACATGCCCCGCGGTCTTCTCGGCCTGACCCAGCAGGTCCTCGACACCCACGAACTCACCGCCGAAGCCGCAGTGAATTGCTCCCGGACCATCCTCCTTCGAGCCTTGGCGACCGACCCCATCATCAACAACCTGAGCGACGCCAAACACATCATGGCCGAACTCCTCGAAGCCGAAAAGGATCATCTCGATCCTCGCTGGTTCTGTTAACACCTTCACATCATCGAGGTCGTGGGAATAAGGGAGGCGCTTCGCCCTCCCTTAACCCTCCCGACCGGCAGGGTGCCGGTGCCGGGTACTTAGATCCGCATCAAATGCTGCGCATTTGATGCTCCGACTAAGAAATTCGGGTGGTAGTGCGAGGTTCCGGAGGGTGCAAAATACCGCTCCCTCCGGCGCGTCTTCCCGCTTTTTTGCGGGAAGACGGCACTCCTTCCGCCTGTTTTTGCAGGAGGTTGGTTTGCGAGGTGCAAGACCGTTGCAGGGATCGTTGGTGATTACGCTCATGTGGAGATCTTTACATGGGCTTGGCAGGCCATTTAGTATGAACGATAGGCCCTCGCTGAAGGTTCTTGGCCGCCTGGCGCGAGTTCCCTTGTGTGGGTCATTCCCGGCGTGCGGCTTTGCGGGCCCCTGGCCATGCACGACCCACGAAAACGACCTCGCCGCAATCGGCCATGAACGTTCCACAAGCCTGCCAAGCCCGGTTAAAGATCTCCACACGAGCGTAACCACCAAGGCGTTAATGCAACGGTCTTACGGTCAGTTCTCATTCCTCCTGCAAAAACAGGCGGAGGAGTGCCGCCTTTCCGCAAAAAAGCGGAAAGGCGTGCCGACGGAGCGGAATTTGGCGGCCCCCGCCACCCCGCCTCACC
>Ga0183100_1000246_pt1 | contig 58748 bp, 41 predicted proteins | sample Biomet2_FD_127789 | JGI IMG/M metagenome (GOLD analysis project Ga0183100, IMG submission 127789) | Microbial communities from bioreactor (seeded with anoxic lake sediment) at LBNL, California, USA - Biofuel metagenome 2 | ecosystem: Engineered > Bioreactor > Anaerobic > Unclassified ...
TTTTAATAGTTTTGAACCGGACCCCGAGGTCAGGGGGCCCGGGGGGGATGATCCCCCCCGGCCGCCGGAGGCTCTCTCTCTTTCTCTCTCCCCCTACACGCCTTCGCGCAGCCATTCGCCGAAGTCGGAGAGTTCGCCGGCCCAGCCCTGGCTTAAGCGGATGTGCAGGAACTGGGTGTAGAGGGCGTCGAAAAAGTTGGTGCATTTTTCGATAAGGAAGAGTTTTTCGAGGATTTTGGCGTCCGGATCTTCCCCTTCCTCGGTTTTGGTTTCGGTCTTGGGGGTGCGCAGGGCATTTAAGGTGAAGTCGTCGGCTTTGGCCACGACGGTCCAGGTTTCGCCATCCTGTTCGAAGCGGATAAGGGCCCGATCGACGCGTTTGCCGCCTTTGAGGCCGAGCCGTGCTTCGGCGAACAGGGCATGGGGACCTGAAACCGTCGCGGTTTCGGCGTCGTCGCCTTCGCCGCCGCGTACGGAGATTTTCTGCTCCAGGTAGACGTTGACTTCGGCGCCGTCGGGCAGCTTGAAGAGCCAGCCGCTTTTTTCGCTTTTAAACCAGAGCCAGGTCAGGAAATCCTGTCCGAGCACCGGGTTTTTGGCTTCCGCCATGCTGGGATCCATCACGATATCTCCTGGTGCGATGTCATTACGGAGGGGACGCCCCTGGTCTTGTCGTTTTGTCGGCCAGGGGCCCGGGGGATGATCCCCCGACGGGGTCAGGGCCGCGCTGCGGCGTGTGGGAAATGTTCCCTCTTAGCCGGCGAAATAACTGGGTTCCAATTGTTCCAGGGCCAGGGAGCGTTCGGCGCCGACAATGCGTTCGGCGAGGTAGGCCGGCGTCTGGGGTTCGAGGTGCAGTTCGAAGGTCATGGTGAAGAGATCCTCGAAAAGGGTCTGCACCTTGCTATTGGTGGTGCACAGCCAGATGACGTGATCGAGGGTGTTCCACACGGCTTCGAAGACGGCCGGAATGGGCAGCGAACGGGCCATGAGCGACAGTTTGACGCGTTCGGCGATTTCTTTTTTGCGGTCTTTGGAGATGTAGGCCTTGCCGGTATCCTTGATCAGCGCTTTTTCGTGATCAAGGGCCAGACGCAGATGCTTTTTGAGCACGGCCGGCGAGACGCGTCTGGTGTCGAGGCGCAGGGCGAAGGTCAGGTAATGGCCTTTTTCCGGTGGTGCGCAGTTCCATTCGGTGTCGAGGTAGTCTTCGAGGGCGACCCAGCCGAACGAGCGTTCTTCGGCGGACTCTTCAATTTCGACAAAGGCGAATCGTTTCAAGCGGTCCGGAGCTTCGCGCAAGATCTGATCCTGCACGTCGCCGACAATCCGGTATCGGGTAAATCCGCCGCTGGCGGCTAGCAGTCCCATGGCGTCCTCCTGTGCGCATCGGCAGGGCCGACGGCTTTGGCGTATGGCATGGGCAGGCTCTTAGATCAAAACGTGGCGTCGCGCCAGGGGGAAGCCGGGTGCCCCGGGAATGGGGAGGCTGAGGGATGAATCGATGAAGTAACATATTGTTATCGTTGTCATAATAATGAGTTGTCGTGTTGCCTTTGGCCCGCCTTATGCAAGGAGGAAAGAAAAAACGGAGGTAACGACCATGGCCGTTTGGACCGTCGGCAACAAAGATGGCGAGATGCGGTTTGGTTCGTTCTCCCGCAAGTCCACGACCCCGAGCGGGTGCAACGAACCGTTTAAAAACGCGTACTGGTGCCCGAAGAAAAAATGGTTTTCCCGGGAGCCGTGCCCGTTCTCCAACAAATTAGAGTGCATGAGCTTCTCACGGTTTGCCGGAAGTCTTTGACCCCGGGTTGGGAACGTCCCTGCCGGCTTTCCCAACGCCATACCCTGCGGCTTTTTTTTTCGATCCCTGCCTTTTTCCGATACCAGGAGCCGTATCCCACCGACTTACGGGATGCGGCTTTTGTGTTGCCGCCGGTCCGTTGCGGTGGCACAGCTTGACGCCATATTCGCAGGAAAAACCGACAAAATTGTCTTCATTGTCGGGAAACGTCGCTGGCATTGGTCGGCCGGGACGTTGTCAGGGAATATTTACATCGCTCTTGCGGAAAAACCCTGACATATCTGACAGTCTGGTAGGGCAAGTAATTCGGCTCTGGCCCGATGCACTTCCCTGATGTAACTTTGGGCTGCCGGGATACGACGAGGGTCAGGCGACGCCAATTTCCGGCTCTTGAGGGGCGTCGCCAAATACAGACAAGGATGTCCGTCATGGCAAAGAATGCCGTCGGCCCCGTCCGTCGGGGACCGTTTCGTATTGTGTTTATCGTCGTTCTGGTCCTGCTGACCGGCGGCGTCCTCTGGTGGAATTGCGAGCGCGACAGCGAGGCCCAGTCCAAAATGCCCCCCGGCGTTTCCTCCGCCGTCTCCGTGACCGTCGCTACCGCCAAACTCGGCGTCGCCCCGGTGACGTTATCCGGCATCGGCACGGTGACGCCCTTGCGTACCGTCACGGTGAAAAGTCGGGTGGACGGCGAGTTGATGGAAGTACGCTTCAAGGAAGGGCAACTTGTCAAGGACGGCGAGTTGCTGGCCCAGATTGATCCGCGGGCCTTTAAAGCCCAGTTGGACCAGTATCAGGGACAGTTGGCCAAAGATACGGCGCTGTTGGAAAACGCCCGTGCCGATTTGGTCCGCTACAACAACCTGGTGAAAAAAGATATGTTGGCTGGCCAGACCAGGGATACCCAGCAATCCCTGGTGCGCCAGTATGAAGGGGCGATCCAATCGGATAAGGCCCAAATTGACAACGCCAAATTGCAGATCGAGTACAGTCGCATCACGGCGCCTTTCTCGGGACGGGTGGGCCTGCGCCAAGTCGATCCCGGCAATATGGTCCGGGCCACGGATACGGGCGGTTTGCTCGTCATCACCCAGGTCTCGCCGATAAGTGTCATTTTTACGCTGCCCGAGGATCAATTGCCCCCGGTGCTCAAGCGTTTGCGGGCCGGCGAAGCCCTGCCTGTCACGGCCTATGATCGTTCCATGGCCCACAAACTGGCCGTGGGAACGCTCGCCACCACCGATAACCAGATCGACACGACCACGGGTACGGTGAAACTGCGGGCGAACTTTGACAATACCGACGAGGCGCTTTTCCCCAATCAGTTCGTCAATGCGGTGCTCTTGCTGGAGGAGCGCAAAAACGTGGTGCTCCTGCCGGCTTCTGCCGTAATGCGAGGCTCCAAGGGGGCCTATGTCTTTGTGGTCGGCAAGGATAACACGGTGGCCTCCCGCCCGGTGGTGACGAGCATGGCCGTGGGCACGGACTTGGTTGTGGACTCAGGACTTGCGCCGGGCGAACACGTTGCCGTCGAGGGTGCGGACCGGTTGCGCGACGGAGCCGCAGTGGCCGTGAAACAAGCCAGCGGCTCGGTGGCTGACACATTATGAACCTGTCGCGTCCTTTCATCCTGCGGCCTGTCGCCACCACGCTCATCATGGTGGCCGTGATCCTGGCCGGGGCGGTGGCCTATTTCCAGTTGCCGGTATCGGCCCTGCCCCAGGTGGACTATCCGACCATCCAGGTGCGCACGCTTTACCCAGGAGCCAGCCCCGACGTCATGGCCTCGGGCGTTACCGCGCCGCTCGAGCGTCAGTTCGGCCAGATGCCGGGACTTACCCAGATGACGTCGGCCAGTTCGACCGGCGCGTCCATCATTACCCTGCAATTTGCCCTGAGCCTGAGTCTCGACGTGGCCGAGCAGGAGGTCCAGGCCGCTATCAATACGGCCTACAGCCTGTTGCCCGACGACCTGCCCACGCCGCCGGTCTACAGCAAGGTCAATCCGGCCGATGCGCCGATTTTGTCCCTGGCCATGACCTCCGAGTCCATGCCCCTGACCGAGGTGCAGGATCTGGCCGACACGCGTCTGGCCCAGAAGATATCCCAGTTAACGGGCGTTGGTTTGGTCAGCGTGGCCGGAGGCCAGCGGCCGGCCGTACGTATCGACGCCAATCCGACCGCCTTGGCCGCCTACGGCATCACCCTGGAAGCCGTGCGCGCGGCCGTGGCCGCCGCCAACGTCAACAACGCCAAAGGCGGCTTCGACGGTCCCTTTCAATCCTCGATCCTCGGCGCCAACGACCAGTTGTTGTCGAGCGAGGAATACAAGCCCCTGATCATTTCCTATAAGGACGGGCGGCCGGTGCGGCTGTCCGACGTGGCTACGGTCAGAGCGGGCGCGGAAGACGTGCGGCAGGCCGCCTGGGTCAATGGCAAACCGGCCATTGTGCTCAATATCCAGCGACAGCCCGGCGCCAACGTCATTGCCGTGGTGGATCGGGTCAAGGGCATCCTGCCGGGACTTCGGGCCGCGTTGCCGGCGGCCGTGCATTTGTCCGTGCTGTCGGATCGCACCGAAACCATCCGCGCCTCCATTGAAGACGTGCAGCTCGAATTGTTGCTGTCGGTGGTGCTGGTGGTCGGCGTCATTTTCGTCTTTCTGCGCGACCTGCGGGCGACGCTGATTCCGGGTGTGGCCGTGCCGCTTTCCCTGGTCGGCACGTTTGGCGTCATGTACCTGCTTGGCTATGGCATAAACAATCTGACGCTGATGGCCATGACCATCGCGACGGGGTTTGTCGTCGACGACGCCATCGTCATGATTGAAAACGTGGCCCGCCACGTGGAAGACGGGGCTCCGCCCATGGAGGCGGCCCTGGCCGGGGCCGGGCAGATCGGCTTTACCATTTTGTCCCTGACGATTTCCCTGGTGGCCGTCCTCATCCCGTTGCTGTTTATGGGGGATGTGGTGGGGCGGCTTTTCCGGGAATTCGCCGTCACGCTTGGCGTGGCCATTTTGCTGTCGGCCGGGGTGTCGCTGACGCTGACGCCTATGATGTGCGGCCGCCTGCTTGGCGGTGCGACCAAAGGGGGCGGCAGTCGGTTTTTCCGGGCCACCCAGGGCTTTTTCGATCGGGCCATCGCTGGCTATGGCAAATCCCTGTCCGTGGTGCTCGATCACCAGCCAACCATGTTGCTCATTGCCCTGGCCACGGTCATCGCCACGGTTGTCCTCTACGTCATTGTGCCCAAGGGCTTTTTCCCGATTCAGGACACAGGGTTGCTCTCCGGCGTGACGGAAGCGCCGACCACGGTGTCCTTTGTCTCCATGACCGAGCGGCAAAAGGATTTGGCCGCCGCGTTGTCCGGCGATCCGGCCGTGGCCTCCATCGCTTCATATATCGGGGTGGATGGCATCAACCCCAGCCAAAACGTGGGACGTGTGTCCATTGCGCTTGTCCCCAAGGCCAAGCGCGCTGACGATGCGACGGCCGTGGCCCGGCGTTTGGAGGCCAAAGCCCAGGGCGTGTCCGGCATTACGCTGGCCATGCAGCCGGTGCAGGATTTATCCGTCGATGCCAGAGCCGGCCGGGCTCAGTACCAATACACCCTTGAAACGCCGAGCTCCAAGGACCTCGACGCCTGGACGCCTCGTTTCGTCACCGCCCTGGGACAACGTCCCGAGGTGCGCAACGTGTCGAGCAACCAGGCTCTGGGCGGTCTGCGGGTCAATGTGGATATCGATCGGGTGGCGGCCGCCCGGTATGGCATCACGCCGTCGGATGTGGACAACATTCTCTATGATGCCTTTGGCCAGCGCCAGATTTCCACCATGTACACGGAGCTGAGCCAATATAAGGTGGTGCTTGGCGTGGCGTCGGATATGGCCCTCGACGCGGCGGCGTTGGGACGCATCCGGTTGCCGGGGACGGGCGGGGCGCAGGTGCCGCTGTCGGCGGTGGCCAGCCTGCGCGAGGGAACCGCCCCGCTTGTGATCAACCGTCAAAGTCAGTTTCCAGCGGCCACCATCTCGTTTGATGTGGCTCCCGGACATTCCCTTGGCGATGCCGTGGCGGCTGTGGATGCCGTCAAGGCCGAAGTCAAACTTCCCGAAAGCATCATCGGGGAGTTCCAGGGGGCGGCCCGGGCCTTTATGGACTCGCTTAAAAATGAGCCGCTCCTGATTCTGGCTGCACTAATAACGGTCTACATCGTGCTTGGCGTTATGTACGAGAGCTTCATTCATCCGGTGACCATCCTGTCCACCCTGCCGTCGGCCGGTATTGGCGCGGTCTGGGCGCTTATGCTGTTTCACCAGGATTTGGGGATCATGGCGGTTATCGGCATCATCCTTTTGATCGGCATCGTGAAGAAAAACGGCATCATGATGGTGGACTTTGCCCTGTCGGCCGAACGCGAGGAGGGCAAGGCCCCCCGTGACGCCATTTATGAGGCCTGTCTGTTGCGGTTTCGACCGATCATGATGACCACGTTTGCTGCATTGCTCGGCGCCTTGCCGCTGGCGCTCGGTTCGGGCGTCGGCTCGGAACTGCGCCGTCCGTTGGGCATTGTCATTGTCGGCGGGTTGATCGTCAGTCAGGCGCTGACGCTGTACACCACGCCGGTTATTTATCTTTTCTTTGACCGTCTGGCCGGGCGCAACCGGCCCATTGGCGGGAAAAACACCGTTTCGGGATCTCGCGTATGAGTCTGCCCGAACTTTGCATCCGTCGTCCCGTCGGCACGGCGCTGTTGACCATGGCACTGGTTTTGGCCGGAGCCATTGCCTTCCGGCTGTTGCCGGCAGCAGCCTTGCCCCAGGTGGATTTCCCAACCATTTCGGTCCAGGCCCAGTTGCCCGGCGCCGAACCCCAGACCATGGCCACGTCGGTTGCCGCGCCGCTTGAGCGTCAGTTCGCCCGAATGGCGGGATTGACGGAAATGACCTCGGCCAGCTCGCGCGGTTCGGCCCAGATCAATCTGCAATTCGATCTGTCCCGTGACATCAACGGCGCGGCCCGCGACGTCCAGGCGGCCATTAACGCGGCCCGGGGCTTTTTGCCTTCGACCCTGCGGCAAAATCCGACCTATCGGAAGATAAACCCGGCCGATGCGCCGATTATGGTGCTGGCCCTGCATTCGGATTCGGTGCCGCGTCCGCGCATGTATGACGTGGCCTCGACCGTCCTGCAGCAGATGTTGTCCCAGGTCGAAGGGGTGGGCCAGGTCTTTGTCGGTGGCGGAGCCTCGCCGGCCGTGCGGGTGAGCGTCAGCCCGTCCTCCCTGGCCCACTACGGGGTGAGCCTCGACGATGTGCGCAATATGTTGGCCAAGACCACGGTCAACCGGCCCAAAGGGCATCTTGAAGGGAAGGACCGGGCCTATGAGGTCGAAACCAACGACCAGCTGCACGAGGCCTGGGAATACGAACCGCTCATTCTCTCCTATAAAAATGGCGCGGGCATCCGGCTGTCCGACGTGGCTTCGATCACGCCCTCGGTGGAGGACGTACGCACAGCCGGTCTTGTCAATGGCGACCCGGCCATCATGATTATGGTTTTCCGGCAGCCCGGTGCCAATATCATCGAAACCGTGGACAATATCCGGGCCCTTTTTCCGCAAATACGGGCCATACTGCCCGGCGGCGTCGATATCTCGGTGGAAATGGACCGCAGTCCTCCGATCCGGGCTTCGCTGATTGATGTGGAATGGACGCTGCTGCTGTCCTGCCTGCTGGTCATCTTCGTGGTGTTTATTTTTCTTGGCAGCGCCCGGGCCACGATCATTCCGGCCGTGGCCACCGTCGCCTCCCTGGTCGGCACGTTTGCGGTCATGTATCTGTGTGGCTACTCCCTGGATAACCTGTCCCTTATGGCTCTGACCATCGCCACGGGCTTCGTCGTGGATGACGCCATTGTGGTGCTGGAGAACGTGTCGCGGCATATGGAGGGTGGCATGTCCCCCCGGGCCGCCTCCATGCTCGGCTCACGGGAAGTGGCCTTCACCGTGGTGTCCATGAGCATTTCCCTGGTGGCCGTCTTTATTCCGATCCTTTTTATGGGCGGCATGGTGGGGCGGCTTTTCCGGGAATTCGCCGTGGTGCTGTCGGTTGCCATCCTTGTTTCCCTGGTGTTGTCGCTGACGACCACGCCTATGTTGTGCGCCGTTTTATTGCGGCCGAGTCGGAGGAGCAGCGCGGACGGGGAGGGCGCTGGAAAACCGGGGCTTGCCGTGCGGGCTTTTGCGGTGATTGCCCGGGGCTATGAAAAAAGTCTGGCGGTGGCCCTGCTGCATCCCCGGACGATGCTGCTGGCCACGGTGACGGCCTTTGCCGGGGCCGTTTGGCTCTATATTGCCATCCCCAAGGGTTTTTTTCCGGAACAGGACACCGGGCGGGTCATGGGCTTTATCCAGGCTGCGCCGGATAGCTCCTTCCAGGCAATGGAAAAGAAACTGACCACCGTCGTCTCCTTGTTGCGAGCCGACCCGGACGTGGCTGCCATAACGGGCTTTACCGGTGGTGGCGGCGGGCCGGGCGGCGGCGGGACCAATACTGCCCAGATGTTTATTTCCTTAAAGCCCGGTTCCCAGCGCGGGCCGCTTGCGGTTACTCTGACGCGATTGCGGAAGAAACTTGCGGCCCTGCCGGGTACGCCGGTTTTCCTCATGCCGGCCCAGGAATTTCGTATGGGCGGGCGTCCGGGCAAGGCGCTTTACCAATATACCTTGCTTTCCGATAACTATGCCGATCTGGTGACCTGGGCCCCCAAGGTCGAGGCGGCCATGCGGAAATTGCCGATTTTGACAGATGTGGTGGCCGACCAGCAGGCCAAAGGCATCATGACGTCCATAGACATTGATCGGGATACGGCAGCCCGTCTCGGCGTCACGGCGACCTCCGTGGACGCCGCTCTCTACAATGCCTTTGGGCAGAGTCTCGTCGGCGTTTATTACTCGGCGCAAAACCAATACCATGTGGTCCTTGAAGTCGAGTCGCGGGTGTGGCAGGGCCCGGAAGGGCTGCGCGAAATCTATGTGCCGGGCAACGGCGGCAAGCAGATTCCCCTGGCTTCCATCGCCACGATTCGCCAGAGCGAGGCGGCCCTGTCCGTCAACCATCAGGGGCAGTTTCCGGCCGCCACCATTTCCTTTAACCTGGCTCCGGGCGTGGCCCTGTCCGACGCCTCGGCGGCGATTGAAACTGCCACCCGGTCTCTTGGCGTTCCGCTTTCCGTCCGGGGCTCTTTTGCCGGAACGGCCCAGGCTTTCGAAGCCTCGTTGCGAAATCAGCCGTTGCTGTTGCTGGCCGCGCTGATCGCCGTCTACATCGTGCTCGGCATTCTCTATGAAAGCACCATCCATCCCCTGACCATCCTCTCCACGTTGCCTTCGGCCGGTCTTGGAGCCGTGGCAGCGCTGATGGCCTTCCACCTGGAGTTGTCCATTATCGCCATTATCGGCATTATTCTTTTGATCGGCATTGTGAAGAAAAACGGCATCATGATGGTGGATTTCGCCCTGGAGGCCGAACGGACCCAGGGGCTGCCGCCGCGGGAAGCCATCTACCAGGCCTGTCTCAAGCGCTTCCGACCGATCATGATGACGACTCTGGCGGCCCTTTTGGGCGCCTTGCCCCTGGCCTTCGGCCATGGTTCGGGATCGGAGCTGCGCCGGCCGCTTGGCATCGCCATCGCCGGAGGACTGCTGTGCAGTCAGGCGATGACGCTGTACACCACGCCGGTGATTTACCTCTATCTGGACCGGCTGCGCTGGCGGTTTTCCAAAAAAGCCAAGGTCGCCGCGCCGATGGCGGAGTGAGAAAGAAAGAGTATGGGAGAAGGGGAAAGAAGAGAAGATATGGGGCGCTGCCCCAAACCCCGCCGGGGGGATCATCCCCCCGGACCCCGTGTTCGTGGTGGCGAGGTTAGAGGCGGGTGAAGGTCAGCTCGTGCTTGTTATTGCTTAAGTGCAAAAGCCGGCTGCCGGGGATGGCCCGAAATTGTTCGAGTAGGTCGAAATCCGTTTCTCCCTGAAGCTTGACCGTCAGCACGAACCGGCGGCATTCGCCAAGCTCCAGCCAGCGGGACAGCCATTCGTGGAGCCGGTCGGGATAGCAGATCACGTCGGAAAAAAGCCAGTCCACCGCCCCGGCGTGTCGGGGATCAAGGCCGAACGCACTGCCCGGACACCAGGAAACCAGCGGGTTTTGGGCGATGTTTGGAGCCAGTGGCGCTTTGTCGATGCAAAAGACCCGTGCGCCGAGACTGGCCAGCACGAAGGACCAGCCGCCGGGGCTCCCTCCCATGTCCAGGCACAGTTCCCCCGGAGCCGGGTGGACGCCGACGCGCGTGAAAAATTCCCACAATTTGAGATAGGCCCGGCTCGGCGGGCCGACTTTGTCTTCGGCGAAGCGGTACGCGCCATCCGGCACGGGCTCGCTGCAACGCGGCGAGGCCAAAAGCAGTTTTTCATCCCAAAGCGTGAAGGCCCCGAGCGGGGCGTCCGGCAGAGGTTGCCCGAAGACCAGGGGCCGGGCCGTCACCTTGGGCAGCTTTTCGGCCACAAGCGCGGCCCGGCGGAAATGCCCGGCCGGCACGAGCGCCCAGTTGCGCTGGATGGCTTTGAGCTTTTTGGCCGCATCGCCAATGGATTCCACGGGCATAAATTCGGGGGTCAGCCAGACATTGGCGGCAAAGGCGGCCGGTCTGGCTGGACCGTCGGCCACGACCAGGGGATCGCGCACCGCGGTAACGGCAGAGCCAAGCTCCCGGACCAGTTCGGGCAAAAGGCCTGGGGCGGCATGATAAACGGCAAACGTCATTGGTGCATTCTCATTGAAAGAAGCGGGCGACGGCAGGCCTTTACGGGATTGGTCGACGTCGGGGCAGGGGGAGGCGGGCTTTTGGGGCGCAGAAACTCCACGCCGAGCATGCTGACGTCGTCGCGTGGCGGCGTGTCCCGGCAAAATTTCCGGGCCGCCTCCCGCAGGGCGGGTAGCAAGGCGCCAACAGGGGCCGTGGCGTATTGTCGGACGGCGGAAAACACGCGTTCCTCGCCGAAATATTCGCCGTTCCGGTTGCAACTGTCGGCCAGACCGTCGCTGACCGAAAGAATTTTGTCGCCCGGGGCCAGGGTCAGTTCGCCGGCCGGGAACGCGCCGAAGCCCGAAAGGCCGATAATGGTGCCGCGCCGGGGCAGGGGCGTGATGGTCCCGGTCGCCGTAATATGCAGCGGCGCGGGGTGTCCGGCGTTGCCGTAGCGGGCGTAGCCTGAGCGCAGATCAATGGTCATATAAAAGATCGTGAAGAATTTTGAAAATTTATCGAAAGGAAATTCTTCGTCGAGGCGTTCCAGCACGGTCTCCGGTGGCACCACGTCGATATGCCCCTCGGCGCGGTCGATCAGCGTTGAACGCTGGTAATGCATGAAGTGGTAAACGGAAAGGGCCACGAGCGACGAGGCCACGCCGTGCCCGGAGACGTCGAGCATGTACAGGCCCACATGGTTGGGGCCCAGGGGAAAGACGTTGAAGATGTCGCCGCCGATGTTGTCACAGGGCATGAATTCCCAGGCGAACTTGAGGGAGTCGGACATGGAAAAGCGGCGGGGAAGCAGGCTTTGCTGAATTTCCGCCGCCGCATCGAGATCCTTTTGATGGCGGTTTTGTTTTTTGAGCAGATCTTCTTTTTGTTTTTCGAACAGGGTGGCGTCTTCGATGTTTATAATCAGATCGCCGCTTGGCATGGTGGAAAAGTGGATTTGGCAGGTCCGGCGCTGGCCGTTTCTGTCGGCAAAGGGATAGATCCGCCGCCAGACGTGGCCCGGAGCCGGCCGGGAGGCCATGATGTCGGTCAGATCCCGTCTGACGGCGGGATCGGGGAAAACCATATCCAACCAACGGTCGGTGGTGGTGTACAGGTCGGCGGGCAGGCCGAAGACGCGTTCCATGCCGGGGGACACGAAGGTGAAACGGCCATCGCGTCCGGCCACGGCGATGCCGTCGTGGGAATATTCCAATATGGCGGCGATATAGGCTTTTTCGCTTTCTAGTTCCCGTTCGCGGGCCTTGCGTTCGTCAATGGCCTGCTTAAAGCGCAGGGCCGAGTCCACGCGGGCGAGGAGTTCGGCCCGTCGTGGGGGTTTGCGCAGGTAGTCCATGGCCCCGGCGGCGAAAGCTTCGGCCAGATTTTCGGCATCGGCGCTGACGGTCACCACGATGATCGGAATATCGGCCAGGGCCGGGGTCGCCTTGACGCGTCGAATGCCGGCCAGACCGCCCATGCCCGGCATGAGCAAATCCATGAGGATCAGATCTGTTGGTAAAGCGTCGGGCCGGGTCAGGCCGGCCAGGGCGTCTTCGGCCTGTGCGTAGGTCGTGATATCGTCGTGGCCGGCGGCGCGCAGCAGACTTTCCAGATAGGTCCGAAATCCTTCGGAGTCATCGACAATGCAAAGACGCATGGGCAACCATCAGGCAGACGCGGGGTCGGCTGGATTGGCTTGTACGGCAAAATAGTCCGTCAGACGAAGCATCCCCAGAAGCTTTTTGATCGGCGGCGAAGGGTTGGTCACGGTCATGGTTTTGCCGTGTTCCTGGCAGATGCGGCGCAGACCGATCAAAAATCCCACCCCCGAACTGTCCATGAAGGTGACTCCGGCCAGATCGAGTCTGACGACGGTTTGGGGGGACTCGATCGTCAGGCGTTCGGCCTCGGTTTTCAGGTCTGCCACGGCATCCATGATGATTTCTCCGGAAAAACTGAGGACAAGGGCCTGATCCGTTTCCTTGTGCGCAAGTTGCATTGGCCAATCCCCTTTGCGGCCACGCCGGGCCACGGGCCAAACCGGGTGCAGGCTATCAGTCTTGTCGCAAAAAACCAACGTCCCCGGCGGGGGATGCCTGCCTGGGCCGGAGGCTCCAATCCCTTTGCCAAAACTCCCTGTCTGCGGCAAGGCGCGATCCGGCGGCGAAGCTGGAAAAGTCTTCAGGACTGCCTGCTCCCGTCGGCCAATGCAGCGGTCAGTCGGCCAAGCGTCGCCACGGCCTCCTCAACGACCGGCGACCAGCCTCCGCCATAGCTTAACCGTAAAAAGTGGTTGAACTGGTCGGAGCTGGAAAAAATGCTGCCCGGGGCCACCCCGATACCCTTGGCCTTGGCTGCGTAGAAAAGGGCGATGGAGTCCACGGCGTCCGGCAACTGCACCCAAAGGACGGTGCCGCCGGCAGGGTGGGTGACCCGTGTGCCTTCGGGAAAATGACGCAGGATGCGTTCCTCCATCGTGCGCCCCTGGCGTTCGATCACGGTGCGGATTTTGCGCAGATGGCGTTCAAAGCCGCCCTGGGCCAGATAGCGCCCCACGGCCATCTGGGTGGGCGTGGCGCAGCAGACGTTAGTGGTGCCCTTGATTTCAAAGGCTTTGGCGGCGAACCGTCCGGGCAGCATGTAGCCGACCCGGAAGCCCGGGGCCAGGGTTTTGGAAAACGAGGAACAATGGAGCACATTGCCGGTCGTGTCGGAGGATTTGAGGCATTGGGGGCGGTGTTCCTGAAAGCACAGGTCGCCGTAGACGTCGTCCTCGATGACCGGCACATCGCGTTCGGCCAGCATCCGGACCATCTCGCGTTTGGCCGGGTCGGGAATCAGCGCGCCGTCTGGGTTGTTGAAGTTCGGCGTCAGGATGACGGCGCGCACGTCAAAGCGGTCCAGGGTGGTTTGCAGATCTTCCGGGCGGACGCCGCAGTCAGGCTGGGACGGGATTTCGACGGCCCGCAACCCGAAGTTTTCGAGCAGTTGCAGGAAGCAGTAGTACGTGGGCGCGGCGATGGCCACGTTGTCGCCCGGCCGGGTCACCGACCGCAGGGCGAGGTAGAGGGCTTCCATGGCCCCGGCGGTGACCATGATGTCGTCGGCCTGGGCCGTTATGCCGGACTCTCCCAGTCTCCAGGCGATCTGGCGGCGCAATTCCAGATTGCCGCACACGGTTTCATATTCCGTAATCCGCGGTTCGTTGGCGGCCACTTTGCCGAGAAGCCGGGCCAGCTGTTTGGTCGGCAACAGGTCCTGGTTGGTGTGGGCCACGCCGAGCGGGACGATGTCGTGGCGTCCCATGCAATTGAGGACTTCGCGGATCAGCGCGCTGCGATTGACCGTTGTGGGGGGCGTGGCCGGCAGAATCGAGGTTTGGGGGGCGGGACGTCTGGCCGGGCGGGCGCGGACGAAGAAGCCCGATTTGGGGCGGGCTTCCACCATGCCCCGGCGTTCCAGGGCCAGATAGGCCTGATTGACCGTGGAGACGCTGACCCCAAGCCGTGCGCCAAGAGCCCGCAGCGACGGGATGCGTTCGCCGGGTTTGAGGGTGCCGGATTCGATCAGGCCGAGAAGGTGTTTTTCCACGCGGACATAGCGGAAAACCGCGCTGTCGGCATCAGGCCCGGACATGGCGTCTCCTTTTGGATCGATCTGTTATGCTTGTTTTTTGCGAAACCTGTGTCTGTTATGGTAACAGGGGTTGTGCTCTAAGGGAAGCGTCCCGTCGGTCCGGTTCCGGCGGGCATACCCAAGGAGAATGCGCCATGTTTGCAGACCGGATCAAAGAAAACAAAACGTATGTGCTGCCGCGCACGGGAATCCTCGATGATCTGCTTGCCCGGTGGCGGGACAACCGCTTGCTGCGGGCTTTGGCCGAGGCCGGAACGCGGGTCTTTTCGTCAGGCAAGGCGTTGGATTTTCGGCTGGGGCAGGGCAAATATCTGGCGTTGACCGGCGTGCGCTCCTGCCGGGTGACCTGTGTCAAAGGTGTTGCGTGGGTGACGGCCACCGGCGACTCCCGGGATGCGGTGCTGACGCCCGGCCAGCAGGTGACGCTGGTCCGGCAGGAGGGCAAGGTGATCATCTCCGGACGGGGCGAGGTCTCGCAAGTCCGGGTGCTTTGGGATTAGTTGCCATGGCTGCCATGGTTGATGGACGAAGCCGGCGCAACGGCGACGCGTGGCCTCGCTTTGGTCTTCCCAAAGCTGTTGGGGGCGCCGCGTCGCCGGAGTGGCCGGATCGGGATCGCGTCCATCGTGTCGCGGGACCGTGTTGCTGGGGGCGGCGGAAGCTGGTAGGCCGTTGATGCAAGGAGTCCGCCATGGAAAACCAATGCACGACATCTTTTTTCGATACCGCGATCCCGGTGCTTGGACCGGCCAAGATTCCCTCGCCGTTGCCGTATTGTCGCTTTGCCGGCGATGCGGTCCGGATGCACATGGAGCTTGACGCCAGTGAATTCGGCACAGGCGCTGGTCCCTGTCAGGCCGATTTCGAATTGGCCGGGCCGCGTGGCCAAATCTATTTCGATTCCTCCAAGGTCAAGGTGGCCATTGTTACCTGCGGCGGGCTGTGCCCCGGATTAAACGATGTCATTCGGGCCATCGTCATGGAGTCCCATCACAACTACCATGTGGCCGGCGTGTTGGGCATCCGTTTTGGCTTGCAGGGATTTATCGAGTCCTACGGGCATCCGCCGGTGGAGCTGACCCCGGAATCCGTCGCCGATATCCACCAGTTCGGCGGGACGGTGCTCGGATCAAGCCGCGGTCCCCAACGTCCCGAAGATATCGCCGACGCCCTGGAGCGTCTGAACGTCGGCATGCTGTTCGTTATCGGCGGCGACGGCACCATGAAGGCTGCCCGGCGCATTCAGGAGGAGATCCAGCGCCGTCGTTCGAAGATCAGCATCATCGGCGTTCCCAAGACCATTGATAACGACATCAACCTCGTCACCCAGTCGTTCGGGTTCGACACCGCCGTGGAAAAAGCCACCGAGGCCATCCGCTGCGCCCATACCGAAGCCATCGGGGCCTTAAACGGCGTGGGCGTGGTCAAGGTGATGGGGCGCGAATCCGGCTTCATTGCCGCCCAGGCCACGCTGGCCCTTAAGGAAGTCAACTACGTCCTGGTGCCGGAATATCCTTTTGCCCTGGTCGGTCCCCACGGATTGCTGCCCTCGCTTGAGGAGCGGCTTAAAAGCCGCAAGCACGCCGTGGTGGTCGTGGCCGAGGGCGCGGGCCAGAACCTGCTGCCCGATACCGGAGCCAGGGACGCCTCGGGCAACCCGGTGCTCGGCGATATTGCCGAATACCTGTGTGGCGAAATCGACCAGTATTTCCGGGAACGCCAGATGCCGATGACGCTGAAGTTCATCGACCCGAGCTATATCATCCGGTCGGTGCCGGCCAACGCCAACGATCGGATTTATTGCGGCTTCCTCGGCCAAAATGCCGTGCATGCGGCCATGGCCGGCAAAACCGGCATGGTGGTGTCGCGCCTCAATGACCGCTATGTGCACCTGCCCCTCGATCTGGTGACGCTCAAGCGCAAAAAACTCAATGTCACCTCTGACTATTGGCGGGCCGTTCTGGAGTCCACGGGGCAACACGGCGTGACGCCCTTTGCCGAGGATCCGACGGTGTTTTGTCCGGTATAGCGTCTCTTTCTGGAGCATCTTGCGGCGGGGTGGCCCAAGCCGTGCTGCCGGATGCCCCACGCCCATTTTCTTGCAACGCCGGCATGAGCTTTTGGAGCTTGTGCCGGCGTTGTGTCGGATCAGGCACGTCTTTGCGAGAAATGGACATGGAAGGTTTCGGCCTTCCCGCGTATCCCATGGAACATCGGCCGCCCGCCCGGACGGCTCCAAATTCGCCCCATCGCGGGCATGCCTGGAGGACGTATTCCTATGCAGTTTAGTTATTACATGCCGTCGCGCATTTTTTTTGGTGCAGGTTCCCTGGAGCAACTCGGTCGGGCGCCGCTGCCGGGAAAAAAAGCCCTGGTGGTCATTTCCGCCGGCAAGAGCATGCGGCGGGGCGGCTATCTGGACCGCGTGTTGGCCCTGTTGCGGCAAAACGGTGCGGGAACCGTCGTTTTTGACAAGATTCAACCCAATCCGACCAAGGCCCATGTGATGGAAGGGGCGGCCCTGGCCAGGAGTTCGGGGTGTGATTTCGTCGTCGGCCTGGGCGGCGGCAGCAGCATTGATTCGGCCAAGGTCATTGCGCTGATGGCCGTCAATCCCGGCGATTATTGGGATTATATCCTGGCTGGTTCCGGTGGCGCCAAGGCCGTGCCGAATGGCGCGCTGCCCATCATCGCCATCACCACCACGGCCGGCACCGGCACGGAGGCCGATCCCTGGGCCGTTATCACCAAGGAAGACACCAACGAAAAAATCGGATTCGGGATCGACCAGATGTTCCCCACGATTTCCATCGTGGACCCGGATCTGATGGCAACCGTGCCGCCGATGCTGACCGCCTACCAGGGGTTTGACGCCCTGTTCCACGCGATGGAGGGCGTTATTTCCAAGCTGGCTTCACCGCTGAGCGACCTGTTCGCCCTCAAAAGCATCGAGCTTATCACCCGTTGGCTGCCCCTGGCCATCAAGGACGGCGGCAACGCCGAGGCCCGGGCCAATCTGGCTTTTGCCAACACCCTGTCCGGCTTTGTCGAATCGATCTCATCGTGCACCTCGGAGCATTCCCTGGAACATGCCCTGAGCGCCCATCATCCGGACTTGCCCCATGGCGCGGGGCTCGTCATGTTGTCGCTGGCCTATTACAATTTCTTCGAATCGCATCTGCCGTCCGAACTCTACGAAAAGATCGCCCGGGCCATGGGGGAAAATGTGGATGCCCTGCCCGAGGGACGTCGGGCGCATGCCCTGGTCGAGGGACTCGGCAAGCTCATTGGGACGTGCGGTCTGGATTCATTGGCCATGTCCTCCTATGGCATTGTGCGCGAGGACATCCCGGAGCTGGCCCGGAACGCCCGGGAAAATATGACCAAACTTTTTGCCTTGGACCGGTATTCTCTGAGCGTTGAGGAGACGATGGAGATTTTGGAAAAAGCCTACCGCTAATCGGTCTTCCCTCCTTTCGAAGGGGGGCGCGGGGGGAAACGCTTTGCAAAGCGTTTCCCCCCGCTCTCTCCCCTCTCCCCCCCTTTTTACTCCTCCACCATGGCGAGCGCCCGCAGGGCATATTCGAGCAATTCCTCGATCGGGCGTTCGGGCAGGCAGACATGGGCGCAGGCCAAATAGAGCGGCTCCCGTTCGGCCAGCGTGGTGATGATTTCCTCTTTGAGTCCCATTTCCGTCAATTTGGGGCGTTGTTCCGCATTGAGGTCGGCCAGCAGCCGTTCGGCCAGGCGATCCGGGTGGGCCTGAAGGTAGAAGACCCGGCCACGGGCCAGGATTTCCCGATTTTGGGGCAGGAGCACCACGCCGCCGCCTGTGGCCACCACCTGCCCGGTCCGCGTGGCCACGTCGGCCAGCACCGCCGCTTCCGCCTCGCGAAAGGCATCCCATCCGTCACGGGCGACCAGGGCGGCGATGCTTTCGCCGTATTTGTCCACAAAGGCCGCGTCCAGATCCACGAAGGGACGGCCGAGGCGGGCGGCAAATCGTTGGCCAAAGGTGGTCTTGCCCGAGGCGCGGGGGCCGATCAAAAAAATATTCACGTCGTCGCGAAGGGGCATGGCGCTCTCCAATCTCCTGGCTGGCGGCCAGGTTTGGGCCGCTGCGCCAAGGGGCATACCGTTGCCGGGACGGCTTGTCGAGGCAGGGGTGTAACCGGAAGGATTTTTGAAACGCCTCACTTGCAGGCGCGTCAAAGGACGGGCTTTGGGAGGCAACGTGACATGGGCAATGACGCATTCCGGTCTTTCCGCCACCGTTGACCATAATGGTGCGGCGGACGTGAACTCCTCTCGGACACACTGGGACGGCATCGACGACGCCTCGTTGGCCTGCGCGGCTGCCCAGGGAGACCAACGGGCCTTTGCGGTTCTGGTGTCCCGGCATCAATCCGGCGTCGAGCACCTGGTGTCCCGGTTTTGCCAGGATCCGACCGGCATTGAGGATCTTGCCCAGGAAGTTTTCGTCAAGGCCTTTTTAAATCTGGGCGGGTTGCGCAACGGCTCCATGTTCCGGGGCTGGCTGCACCGCATTGCCGCCAACACCTGCATTGATTGGCTGCGGCGTCGCAAGGCGGAGGCCGGCGTGGTCGCCGGCCTTGAGGATTCCCTGCCCGACGAGCGGGAAACGGCCCGGATTGAGGCCAGGGACGCCAGACGTCGCCTGGAATCGGCCATGTCCGTTCTTGGCCCCAAGGATCGTCTGTTGGTGGTCCTTTTGGGGCTTGAGGGAAAAAGTGTGGAAGAAGTCGCGGAGCTTACGGGCCTAAGCCGCGTCAACGTCAAGGTGCGCGCCTTCCGGGCGAGGCGCAAACTGAAGGCCTTTTTGGAGAAAGAGCATGGCTGACTCAGGCAGGGCGTCACAACGCATTACCTTGGCGGTGGTTTTTGCTTTGGGGATTGGTTTGGGCTGGGCGGGAGCCACCCACCACGCGATAAACGAGACCCGGGTCCGGGATGCCAGCGGATTTGATGATACCCGGCGGCGTCTGGACGAAGAAGAAATGCGACTCATGGACCTGACCGGGGAACAGCGGCAGCAGTTTTTGGCCGCCAGGGCGGAACTCTTTGTCCAAATGGCCCAGATGTTCGGCCGCTTCCGTCCGGAGACGGATTTTTTCCTGCACCAGTTTGATCAGAAGATCCGGCCCATTCTGTCGCCTCGCCAATTGGCCGTCTACGACCGTTTTGAACAAGGACACCGCCTGCAGATGCCCGCCTTTCCCGGTCGGGAAGACTAGTCCGGCGTTTTCAGGCCTCTCCTATTCGTTTCGCAGATACGGCCAGGCCTTGCGGGCAAGAATTCGGAAGATGCCGGCCAGTCCGAGCAGCAGCGTCAGCACGACGGCCACGCCGACCGTGGCCAGCGCCGGTCCGACGAACACGTGAAACGGCATATCCATAAACGAGACCACGAACGTTCCCGCCACCGCCGTGCCAAGCGCCAGGGCCATAAGACCGGCTAAAACGCCCAGAAAGGCGTTTTCCAAAAGCAGTACGGTCATGATATCCCGCCGCGACGCGCCGCAGACTTTGTAAATGACAATCTCGTAGGCGCGTCGCCGCATGCCGGCAGCCATCGTCTGGATGAGCACCAACATGCCGGTGACCAGCGTGGCCCCGGCTGCTGCCGCAACCGCCGCAGCCACCTTGTCCGCGACCGCCAGCACATCGGTCAGGGCCTCGCCGATGCCGATGGCCGTCACATTGGGAAAACGTCCCGTGACGGCGGCAAAGACCGCTTCTCCCGGATCCTTGGCGGCGTGTTTGCCGGTGTAGGCCGTGGCCAGGTAGGTCAGCGGCGTGTCTGCCAGGGCTCCGGGCGACAATACGAAAACGTAGTTGATGCCGAAGGTCAGCCAGTTGATGCGGCGCAGGCTGGCCACCGTCACGGTGATCTCCCGACCAAGAACATTGAGGGTCACGGTATCGCCGACGCCGATGCCCAACCCTTTGGCGATAGTCGCATCGACCGAGGCCAACGGCGGGCCGGCATAGTCCCTGGGCCACCAGGCCCCGGCCACAAGACGGGTGCCCTCGGGCATGGCTGCGGCAAAGGTCAGGCCCCGGTCGCCTTGCACGACCCATTGGGCTTCCTCGGCAATGGGCACGTTTTCAGCGGGCACGTTTTTGATGCGCGTGAGGCGGCCCCGCGTCATGGGCGCGGTTTCGACCCTGGTCACGCCCGGCACGCTTTGGGTGGTCTCCAGAAATTGTTCCAGTTGATTCGGTTGGATATCCACAAAAAAATAGTCCGGGGCCGTGCGGGGAATATCCGTGGCAAAGGCCGCGCGGAAATTGGCGTTCACCTGGGACATGGCGCACAGCGTCGAGAGCCCGAGGCCGAGGGCGGCCAGGACCCGTCCCACCTGATTGTCCGGTCGGGACAGGGCGCGAAGGGCCAGTCGCCGCAGACCGGGGCGATGCGCCGGCGCCAGCCGCACCACAAAAACGGCCAGTTTGGCAAAAAGCCAGAAGATGGCCGTGGCGGCGAGGGCCGCCGCGACAAAGCCGAGACCCAGACGGCGGTCGGGTGTGGTGAGAACGGCCAACGCCATCAGGGCCGTCAGAGCGGCCAGAGCCGGCAGGCGGGCGGCGAAACGAAGCGGCGCCCGGTTTGGATCGGCATAACCCCGAAACAGCCGCAATGGGGAAATACTGCCGGCTCTGGCCAGGGCTGGCAGGGAAAAGGCCAGGACCGTCAAGACGCCGAAGAGGGCCGCCAGGGCCAGCGCGCCGGGATAGGGGCCGGGCGGCAGGCGCACCGGCAGGAGGTCGCCGAGGGCGGGACCGAGCGCGAACGGGATGACCGCCCCGACGGCCAGTCCTATCCCGATGCCGAGAGCGGCGATGGCCCCGACGGCCAGGAAGTAGGTGGTCACGACCACGCGGCGCGGCGCGCCCAGGCACTTCATGACGGCGATGGCGTCGGCCCGACCGGCCAGATAGCCGGAAACGGCCTGGGCGACGCCGATGCCGCCAAGCAGCAGGGCGGCCAGCCCGACGAGTCCCGTGACGGCGGTCAGGCGGTCGATAAAGCGCGTCAAGCTGGGGTGGGCGGTGGAAGCGTCGCGGATGCGCCAGCCGGCGTGGGGAAAGGCCGCGCCAAGACGTTGTCCGAGGGCCGGGGCGTCGGCTCCCGGCGGCAGCTTGATGCGGTAAAAGTGGCGGGTGAGGGCGCCAGGACCAAGCAGGCCGGTGGCGGTCAGAGCCTTCATGGAGACCAGCAGGCGCGGCCCAAGCGTGGTCAGGCCGGCCGAGGCGTCAGGTTCATGCCCAAGCACCGCCCGCACGACAAAGGCGGCGTCGGCCACCCGGATCACGTCGCCCACCTGCGCGCCAAGCCGGGTCAGAAGCTCTGGCGCGGCGGCCGCTCCCGGCAGGCCGTCCCGAACGGCCAGAACGTCGGATAACGGCAGGGGCGGGTCCAGGGCCACTGTTCCATAGAGCGGATACGCGGCGTCAACGGCCCGGACGGCGCACAGGGCCCGTTTGGCGGGGCCGGCGTCGCGTCGCGCCATGGCCGGCATGGAGACGAGGTGGGACGTGGTCCCGAGCGCCTGCATGGCCGCCTGTTCCGCGTCCGTTGCCGGGCGTTGGGACAGGGCGATCTCCAGATCGCCGCCGAGCAGGCCGGCCGCATCCTCAGCCAAGCCGGCGGCGTACGAGGCGGCCAGACTTTTTACGCCGGCGACAGTGGCGACGCCCAGGGCCAGACAGGCTAAAAAAACGCCACAGCCCCGAAGTCCGGTCCGCAATTCCCGTCTGGCCAGTCGAATCGCCAGAAATCCATCAGAAAAAAAGTGCATGCCGGGCCACCCCTTCTGTCGGCCTGTTTACTGGAAAAGGTGTTCCCGGTCCACGGGCTGGAAAAAAGGAGCATCTTTACATTGCAACGAACACCAAAATACGCCAAATAATGGGGAGGCGAAGAGAGTCGGGCCAGCGCTCGATTATGCGGTCCCTTCGTAAGGGATGGGGTGATGAGAACACAACGCACCAGGGGGAGCCGGCAGTGAAAAATTTGAAGTTAGGAATTAAAATCAGCATCGGTTTTGGAGTGTTGATTCTCCTCACCGGTCTGTTGGGCGGAGTTGCATTGATTAACATGCGGAGCGTGGAATCCGACTCCAGGCGTCTGGCCAACGAGTATCTCCCGGAAATGACCATGACCAGCAGCATCGAACGGGCGACGTTGCTCACGATGGTAGAGATGCGCTCCTATGCATTTTCCGAAGATAAAAAGCAATTTGAAGCCGGAATGCGTAATCTGGCCGACCTGAAGCGATCTTTGGCCGAGGCCAAGGCGCACTCGGAAAAGTATCCCGAGTTGGTGCGACTGCGCGATGGCGTGGCCAAGGCCGTGGTCAAAAATACGGAATATGAAAAGCTTCTTGGCGAAACAGCCTCCCGCATGGAGGCCGTCGTCGGCGTGCGGCGCGCGCTGGATGTGGCCGCCAGTGAGTTCGTGAAGAACTGCGAAGACTACCTGGATAGCCAGCAGAGAAAATTGAAGGACGAGATCTCCAAGGGATTGCCCGTAGAAGCTTTGCACGAGCGGGCGGATAAGGCCGATGCGGCCGCAGATATCATCAAGCTGGTAACGGACATCAGGATCGGCAATTATCGCGCCCAGTTGGCCCGGGATCCCAGGCAGCTCGAAGAAGTCATCAAGAGTTTCTCCACGCTGGAGAATCTGGTGGAATCCATCCGGTCCAAGACGAAGGATGAGGTCAACCTGCGGCAATTGGCGGGCATCAAGGACGCCACCGTGAAGTATCACCAGGCGTTACTTGATTTTCTTAGTAATTTCAAGGCAATGCAGGAACTCAACGCCAAGCGGCTCGACGCGGCCAACGCCGTGCAGGATGTGGCTGAAAACACGTCCGCCGCGACTGTGAGCGCCACCCAGGACGTTGCCCATACGGCCGTATCGAGTCTGTCTGCCGCTTCTTCCGTCATGTTTGTCGGTCTTGGCGTGGCGTTGTTGTTCGGCATCGCCGTTGCCGTGCTGTTGACCCGGGCCATCACCGCACCGGTCATCAAGGGTGTGGAATTCGCCAAAGCCATGGCTGACGGCGATTTTGCCCGTACGCTTGATATTGACCAGAAAGACGAGATCGGCATGCTGGCCTCGGCGCTCAATGACATGGTGGTCAAGTTGCGGGAAGTGGTCGCCGAAGTGCAGTCGGCCTCGGAAAACGTGGCCTCAGGCTCCGAGGAGCTGTCCGCCTCGGCCCAGAGCATGTCGCAAGGCGCCACGGAACAGGCCGCCAGCGTTGAGGAAATCTCTTCGTCCATGGAGCAGATGAGCTCCAATATCAAGCAGAATGCCGAAAACGCCCAGCAGACCCAGTCCATTGCCGTCAAGGCTTCGCAGGATGCCCGCGAGGGCGGCGAGGCGGTCATGTCGGCGGTGGCGGCGATGAAAAATATTGCGGAAAAGATCTCCATTATCGAGGAAATCGCCCGCCAGACCAACTTGTTGGCCTTAAACGCGGCCATTGAGGCGGCCCGGGCCGGCGAACACGGCAAGGGATTTGCCGTGGTGGCCGCCGAGGTCCGCAAACTGGCCGAGCGCAGCGGCGCGGCTGCCGCCGAAATCTCCGAGCTGTCCGCCTCGAGTGTCCAGGTGGCTGAGCGGGCCGGCTCCATGCTGACCAAGATGGTGCCCGACATCCAGCGCACGGCCGATCTCGTCCAGGAGATCGCCGCCGCCAGTCAGGAACAGAATTCCGGAGCCGATCAGATCAACCGGGCTATCCAACAGCTCGATCAGGTGGTGCAGCAAAACGCGTCGGCGTCCGAAGAGATGGCCTCCACCTCGGAAGAGCTGTCCAGTCAGGCCGAACAGTTGCAAAGCACTATGGCCTTTTTCCGGGTGGATGGCGCGGGACGTCGCAAGACCTCCCAGCGGATGGTCAAGGCTCTGCCTGCCGCCGGCAATCGGCGGTCTGCGGCGCAGTCCTTCCGGGCGACGACGGTCGCGCCCAAGCCTGCGGCTTCTTCGGGGGTCGGTATTGAGCTGAACGACAAGGACGACGACTTCGAGCGGTTTTAACGCAACAGACCTGCGTGAACGTACGATTTCGGCCAGGGCCTGCGCCCTGGCCTTTTTTTTTCGTCGCCTCCGCGGAGGGCTTCGATGGGATAGGGGCAAATTGGCGTCAGGGATGCATGCCACCCCGGGGGGAGTGTTTGCCGGGCGGGCCACCAGGCATCACCCTGTTTTTTTCCCGTGTGCATTCCACCATGGCGAAGGCGTCTGTTTTGCCTGAAGTGCATCCGACGAACAGCTTCACGTGGTACTGATTCTCTTTGTATTCCAGAAAGTATTCCAAGACAGTACGGCCGCCCGGAGCCTGGGAAGTCTGGTCAGGACGTCCGTATTTTGTTGTGAACTGGCTGATGGCTTCCCCGACATTGCATTGGTCGAGCAGCGTCTCGTTTGGGCTTAATGAGAAGGTATCCTTGTAAATACAGCTGTTTTCCAAAATATTTTTCCCGCCAGGGTTGTTTGGCATGGAAATAAAGGTTTTTTTGGCGAACAGCTCGCCCAACGGGGCGTTGACCCGATAGGTCTGGGCTTGGGTCGGCGTTGCGGCCAACATCCAGAGCAGCAGGGCCGGGATCACCAGAAAAAGGGGTTTGGGCATTGTTTTCTCCGCGCGCCATGGGTCGCGCTGTTACGCCGCAAGTTCTTTGATCCAGGCCGCCACCGGTTCCTCGATGAGCCGGCGGATGGCGGCCAGCCGTTCGGGCGTTTCGGCCTCAAAGCGCAACACCAGGACCGGCTGGGTGTTTGAGGCCCGCAGCAAGCCCCAACCGTCGGGGAAGGTCAGCCGCACGCCATCGACGTCAATCATGGCATAGCGCGGCCGGAAGTATTCCCTGGCAAGGTCCACCACGGCGAATTTGATGGCGTCAGGGCAGTCCATGCGGATTTCCGGGGTGCTTTCGGTCCGGGGCCAATCCGCCAGCATGGCCCCAAGCGGGGTCTCCGAGCCGGCGACGATCTCGGCTAAGCGGGCGGCGGCGTAAATGCCGTCGTCAAAGCCGTAATAGCGGTCGGCGAAAAACATATGGCCGCTCATTTCGCCGGCCAGGATGGCCCCGGTTTCCTGCATGCAGGCCTTGATAAGGGAATGGCCGGTGGCGGCCATCAGCGGCTCGCCGCCATGGGCTTCGATGTCTTTATAGAGCAGATGGCTGCACTTGACCTCGCCAATGACCGTTGCGCCGGGATGGGCGGCCAGGACCGCCCGGGCGTAGATGGCCAGAAGCTGATCTCCGTACAGGAGGCGGCCGGTCCGATCGACCACGCCGATCCGGTCGGCGTCGCCGTCCAGGCCAATGCCGAAATCCGCGCCTTCGGCCACCACCCGCGCTGCCAGATCGGCCACGTTTTCCAGCAGCACCGGGTCGGGATGATGGTTGGGAAACCGGCCGTCGGGCTCGCAAAAAAGCGGAATGACCCGGGCTCCGGCCCGGCGCAGCACTTCGGCGCAAAGCAGCCCCCCGGCTCCGTTGCCGCCGTCGACGACCACCGTAATGGGGCGGGGCAGCACCAGTTGGGCCACCATATCGTCCACATAGGACGGCCGGATATCATGTTCGCAGACAATGCCCGAACCGGAGACGAACTGTTCGGCCGCCATGATGGCGTGGATTTCCTGGATGGCGTCGGTGTGGATGGTCGTTTCGCCGGACCATATTTTGAATCCGTTGAATTCCGGCGGGTTATGACTGGCTGTGACCATGACCCCGGCCTTGCGGCCCAGGGCTTTGACGGCATAATAGAAGGCCGGCGTGGGGACCATGCCCAGGCAGACCACGTCCAGGCCGGAAGCCACCAGACCGGCGGCCAGACAGGCTTGGTATTCCGGGGAGCTCAGGCGGCAGTCATGGCCGACAACGGCCTGCCGTTGGCCGCGTCGCAGAAAAAACGTGCCCACGGCCCGGCCGAGGGTTTCCACCCATTGCGGGTCAAAATCACGCTCCACCAGCCCCCGGATATCGTACGCCCGGAAAACGCCGGGTGACACAGCCTTCATAATTTCTCCTTCGCGCAATGGCGGCCTGCCCGTGCATCAGGGCGTCCCTTGACCTTCCCCCCTATCTCCCCTATGCCGCCTAGCATGAACTGGGATTGGGAAAAGCTCTCGGAGCAAAAACGCCGCAATGGATCTTCCGCCCCGGATCCTGTTCGCCCGGGCGAGGACTGGACCAAAAAAATTTCAGAACTCAAGGGACGTCTGTCTGGCGGTCCCAAAATCGTGCTTGCCGTTTTGGTGCTCCTGTGGCTGGGCAGTGGCATTTACATCGTGGAGCCTGATGAAGCCGGTGTGGTGCAACGGTTTGGCGCCTATGCCTATTCCACGGGTCCGGGGCCGCATTATCACTTACCGTTTCCCGTCGAAAGCGTAAAGACCCCAAAGGTTTCCCAGGTGCGGCGGGTGGAGGTGGGCTTTCGGTCCACGGTCCGTGACGGCGCTTCCCAACCGGTCAGGGGGGTGCCTGAAGAGGCGCTTATGCTGACAGGGGATGAAAATATCGTAAACGTCCAGTTTATCGTGCAATATCAGATAGGCAACCCGGTCGATTATCTGTTTAAGATCGACCGGCCCGACGAAACGCTGAAAAGCGCGGCCGAGGCGGCCATGCGTGAAGTCATCGGCGATTCCAAAATCGATCTGGTGCTGACGTCGGGCAAGGTCAAGGTTCAGGCCGACACCAAGACCCTGCTGCAAGCCATGCTCAATCGGTATGGCTGCGGCATCGACGTGGTGGCGGTACAGCTCCAGGACGTGCATCCGCCCAAGGAAGTTGTGGACGCCTTTAAGGATGTCGCCAGCGCCCGCGAGGATAAGATCCGTTTGGTTAACGAGGCCGACGCCTACGCCAATGACGTTTTGCCCAAGGCCCGCGGCCGGGCGGCGGCTATTTTGAACGAGGCCACGGCCTTTAAGGAACAGGCCATCCGTCGGGCCAAGGGCGGCGCGGATCGTTTTTCGGCCCTGCGCGCCGAGTACGACAAGGCTGCGGCCGTAACCCGCGAGCGTCTGTACATTGAGGGCATGGAGGCCCTGCTGGCCAATCCGGAGATGGACAAGCTCATTTTAAGCGACGAGGCGGCGCGGCAGGCGGTGCCCTATCTGCCGCTCGACGCCGTGCGCCATGCCCCGCGCTCCCAGGATGCGGCGGTTCCGGCGGCCAAGGCCGATCCGGCCAAGACCACGGGAGGCCGTCAATGAGAACTTCTGTTATTGCGCTGGCGATCCTGGTCTTTTTGGGCGTGGTGGCCCTGGTGCAGACGCTTTATGTGGTGGATCAGACCGAAACAGCCATTGTGCTCCAGCTGGGCAAGCCGGTCGCCGGTCCCATCGGACCGGGACTTCATGTCAAAATCCCCTTCATTCAAAACGTGGTCTATTTCAATTCCCGGCTCATTGAATACGACGCCAAAGCGGCCGAAGTGCTGACCCTCGATAAAAAGAATCTGGTCGTCGACAACTACGCCCGCTGGCGCATCACGAACCCGTTGCTCTTTTACCAGACGCTGCACACCGTCGCCCGGGCCCAGGCTAGGCTTGAGGATATTATTTACGCCGAGGTCCGGGTCGCTCTTGGGCAATACACGTTGCAGGACGTGGTTTCGCAGAAGCGGGCGTTCATCATGGGCGAGGTCACCAAAAAATCGACGGAAATTCTCGCCCCCTACGGACTCGAAGTGGTGGATGTGCGCATCAAGCGCACCGATCTGCCGCCGGAAAACGCCCAGGCCATTTATGGCCGGATGCGGGCCGAGCGTGAACGGCAGGCCAAGCTGTACCGGTCCGAGGGCTGGGAAGAGATGGAGAAGATCAAGTCCGGCGCGGACAAGGACCGGGCCGTGCTTTTGGCCGAAGCCGATCGGCAGGCCGAGGTGACCCGGGGCCAGGGCGATGCCGAGTCTGCTTCAATATGGGCCGAAGCCGTTGGCAAATCTCCGGAGTTTTTTGCTTTTACCAGAAGCCTTGAAGCCTATCGCAAGGCCTTTGGGCAAAATACCCGGCTTGTGCTGACGCCCCAGAGTCCGTTCCTCAAATACATGCGATAACACCTGGGCCGCCGTGGCGGTACAGTCTTTTTTCCAGCATCCGATGACGCGTTCCAACGGGCAGCGAAGGGAATTCCCCCCGCTGCCCGTTGTTGTCTTCCGGCACGGTCCGCGTCCCCACCCGTTGTGTTACAAAATCAGTCGCGAGTACGTGCAAAAAACGTGTTTTCCTCCTAAAAAAAAACCGTTTTTGGGGGATTTCGTCCAGGGGCCGGGGCCTGTTTCCAAGGCGCTGCAACTGATCGACCGAGAAGGAAAAAACGTCGGGGCGTAAAATATCCGCCAGGGAAAAGTGCTGGTTTGTTGCGCCCTTGGTTGTGTTTGGAACAAGGCCTGGAAAGAATTTTTCCTATAAATCAAGCATGTTAAAAATTCGATAGGGGTTGCAAAACCCCGGGGATGTGCTACCCGGCAGGCATCCTATGCACTGCGGACGTCACTGCCTGTTTGTGGGGCCAGTCCCTGCAAAAGGCCGGGTGTCCGACGGAGTGGATTCCGGGGAGTTGTGGCGGAATGTTGTACAGTTTGCGCCTTGCGCTTTTTATTGTTTTGTTTGCGATCTTGTGCGTCAAGGGCGGTGAGTTGTGTGCAGCCGGTGGCAGTGTTTTTGCGGAGACTCCCGCTGTGTCGTCTTCTACCGAACCGCAGCCGATCCGACCGCGATCCGAGGAATTCCGGGGGCTGACCCCGATGCCGTCCGGGAACAGCCGGCTTTTTTCCCCGTTGCTCGACAAGCGTTAGCGTCCCTAGGCAAACGCAGCAGAGAGGCGTCCCGGTCAGGCTGGCAAAACGCCTGTCCGCGCCGGCGACTTCCCTGCGTGCGTGGCGCGACAGGCTTGACAAGGCGCGAGGATTTGACGGAAGGTGCGAAGCCTTTTCGGGATAAACAGGGGGCTCGGCTGGTTCCGTACGCCCTTTTGTCCGTTATTTCCGCAGCAACCCAGAGGGGGAAACGATGGTTCTGGAGCTGATAAAGCCCGGCACACGCATTAATTTTCTCAAATACCGGAAACTGGCGTATCTGATTTCGGCTGCCATTATCGTGGCCGGTTTCATCTCCCTGGCCGTCAAGGGAGGCCCCCGCTTTGGCGTGGATTTCTCCGGTGGTTTGTCCATCCAGGTGCGTTTCACCAAGAATATGGATGTTGAGGCCATCGCCAAGGCCGTGGATGGCGTCGGGCTGCAAAATGTGGTCGTGCAGCGCTTTGGCCAGGAAGACGCCAACGAATTCCTGATTCGGGCCTCGGACCATGAGATCAATCAGGAGAGCGTGCGCGCCGGCGTCGAGGCCGCTTTGGCCAAGAATCTTCCTGACTCGGGGTATTCCGTCCAACGGTTGGAAATGGTCGGCCCCAAGGTTGGTGCGGATCTGCGCGGCAAGGCTCTGGAAGCCATTTTCTACTCGGTGCTCCTGATTGCCATTTATATTTCCGGCCGGTTTGAACATCGTTGGATGGCCGCAGGTGCCATGGCGGCCGGGCTTGCCGGCGGCATCTATCTGCTCAAGCTCGTCGGGGCCTCCACCACCTGGCTTATTACCGGGGCCATGCTCATCACGCTCGGCCTCTGCTTTGTCATGCGGCTTAAATATGCGCTTGGCGCAGTCATCGCCGACTTGCACGACGTCTTGATCACGGTCGGGCTTTTTTCCCTGCTCGACAAGGAATTCGATCTGACGATCGTGGCCGCCTTGCTGACCATCCTCGGCTATTCGCTCAACGACACGATTATCGTTTACGACCGCATCCGTGAGAAGCTGCACACGGTGGACAAGTCCATACCGTTTGACCGGGTGATTAACGCCAGCATCAATGAGACGTTGTCTCGGACGATCCTGACGGCTGGTTCCACGTTGATCACGGTGATCTGTCTGTTTTTCTTCGGCGGACCGGTCATTCACGATTTTGCCCTGGCCATGCTGATCGGCATTGTGGCCGGCACCTATTCTTCGATTTTTGTGGCCAGTCCTATCCTGTTGGATTTGGGATCGGGTTTGAAAACCCGGATTCCCGCCGGGCCTGATGCGCCGACCACGCCGAGAAGCGAGGAAACGGTCAAAGCGTGAGGGGGAAAAGCAAGAAGCGGGGGCGCTGCCCCGGACCCCGCTGGGGGAAATGATTTCCCCCAGGCCCCCTCGCTGTGAATGCACATTTGAGCCGCCCCCGAATCGGGGGCGGCTTTTTTATGGGCTCGTGGGTGGAGGAGAAATGAAAACGGCCTGTGATCAGCCGGCGATGGAGAGAGGCTGGCCACAGGTCGTTACGCGCTGCAACGGGATACGTTTTTTTACTGTTGCCGGAGTCTGTTCACGCGTTCTGCTTCATACTGGGATAACTCCTGCGTGAAGCGCTCATAGTCTTGTCGGGCCTGCTCTTTGGCTTGGCGATAGCTTTCAGCCGCGTCGGGATTGTTGTCCTTGCGGGCGTCTTCTTCTGCCTGGGCAAAGCGCAAATAGGCATTTCGGGTATTTTTGACCTTCTCCGTCAGATATTCACTCCGATTGGACGGATCCATTGCACGGTGTGTGGTGGAACAGCCAAAAAAGGCGGCCAGCAAAAGCGCCGTGAGGCAGATGCTTAAAAACAAACGGATGGCTTTGACTCGATTCATACATTTTTTATTTGGTTTTTTGGCCCACGCGTCCGAAAGAAAGACGCTCGGAACCGAGAGCCGGATGTTGGCGATAGAGCCCAAGGGCGCTTCCACAAGATCGGCCCTGGTCACCATTGTTACGGCGCTGCCGGCGGGAGCATGTTCCGCCAGCGGCAGTGCGGCAGGGCCGCCCGGAGCCGGGGTGAAAGAGCCGGGTATGGGAGAAAAACCCATGGCTCTGGCCGGAGAAATACGGACATTTCCGGCCGTTGTTGCCTCGACGCGCGCAGGAGGCGATGCCTTCCTTCCTGGAGCCGGCAGGGGGTAGACCTTCCGCTGCGGTCACAGGCTTGGTCGCGGCAAAATTGTGCCCGAGTTTTGGTTGCAGTGCAATCCCTCTTTCCCGGGTCCAAGGGAACCCGGGAGGGCGGGCTTGCTCTCTGGAAAAAGGCGTCTGGCCGTGCGCGGCAAATCAGGCTGCCTGGGCCTGACGGCGGGGCTTGGTCAGCGCTTCGGTGGCCAGACCAGCCAGATAGAGCACGCCGCGCAGCAGCCAGGGATAATCGGGCACGTCGACCAAGGATTCGACTTCCTCATCCGGGCCGGCGGGCACGGTGGCGGCGTCGGGCGTCATGGCCGGGGCTTCGGCCGGCACGGCACCGTACATCAGACGGTAGATGTCGCGGGCCTCGTGATGGCGTTCGTTTAAGGCCAGTCCCTTGCCGACGGCGTTTCGGGCCAGATCCGGGCGGCGCAGGAAATGGTAGGCCTTGGACAGCCCCACATAAGCGTCGGCATTATTCGGGGTCAGCTCCAGGGCGATGCGGTACAGGGCCACGGCTGCGGTGTAGTGGCGTTCGCGGACATGTTCGTTGCCAAGAGCCAGGAACGGATTGAAGCCGGCTTCGTCGAGAGACACCAGTTCGGCGAATTGGTCGCGCATTTCGGTGAAGCGACGGGCTCTGGCGCAGGCCGAGGCCGCCTGCTTCATGAAGTGACGGAACTTAAAGGTGCTGCCCTTGGACAGCCAGGCGCGGGCGAGCCCCATGTGGGCTTCGACGTACAGGTCGTTTATGGCCAGAGCCTTGTGAAAAGCCAGGATGGCGCCATCGACGTTCCGGGCGGCCAGTGCGGCCAGACCTTCTTCGAACAGGCGCGGCGCAGCGTCCGGGGCGGTTGCGATCGCGGCGTAGTTCCGGACGGCTCCGGCCGTATCGCCTCCGGCTTCCTGCTTGGCGGCGCGGGCCAGGGCGGCCTTTTCCAGGGCGGCGAACCGGGCCATATGGGCGGCCAGGGTGAGATGGCGCTGGAAGGTGGCCTGGGAATAGGGACGCAGGCAGTAGCCGACGACGCCGAGCTTGAACGCCGCGGTCACCTCATCCCGGGTGCCCCGGACGCTGGTCAGGATGACGGGCGTGCCGGACAGGGCGGGATCGGCCCGCAGGGCGGCGACGAAGGTCTGCCCGTCCATATCGTCCAGGCGCATGTCACAGATGACGAGATCCGCACCCTCGCGTCGCAGTTCCGCCAGCGCCTCGGTCCCCGAGGCCACATGGGTCGTGTCCATGATGCGGGCGTTTTTGAGAAACTCCCGATCGATCTTGGCGTGGCCTTCGCTGGAGGTGACGATCAGGGCGGAGCTGAACTCGGCGGCGGGGGTATGCGGCGCGGTCATGGCTAATCCTCGTGGTTCCGGTTACGGCGAGTGCCGAATGCAAACTCTGTATCGGCCGGCCTTGCTATTGCTTTAGAGGAAAAACCGGGGAAGCTTGCAAGATTGTCGCGGCAGAGGCTGGAACCGGTCTCGGGGCGCGGATTTTTGTCTGTCCGGGCGGAGAGGGGACGCAGGCGCTTACACGCCAAACGGCCCGCTGACAGGGTGTCGGCGGGCCGTTTGGGAGCATTCGGAGGCGTTGCGGGGCCTTGGAGTGCAATCGCAATCAACTGGAACATTTTTACGCGCTGCAATCAAGCCGCGCGTTGCCAGATTGCCGGCAGGGAAACCATGGGCGGGCGTCCCTACAGGCTGGCCACTCTCTTTATAAGCCGTACGAGCTGATTGGTAAACCCTGCTTCGTTGTCGTACCAGGCCAGAATTTTAGCCATGGTGCCATCCAGAACCTGGGTGGCCTTGGCGTCCACCACGCCGCCGTGGGTGTCGCCGGTAAAGTCGATGGAGACAAGGGGTTCGTCGGTAAAGCCCAGGTTTTCCCCGGCTGCGGCTTTGAGCACCTCAAGCAGGCCGTCGGTATCCGTCGGGCGTTCGAACTCGCAGGTGAAATCCACCAGAGAGACATTGGGCGTCGGCACGCGGATCGACATGCCGTCCAGTCGACCGGTCAGGGCCGGAATGACCTTGGTGACCGCCCGGGCCGCGCCCGTGGTGGTCGGGATCATGGACAGCCCGCAGGCCCGGCCGCGCCGCCAGTCCTTATGGGAACCGTCGAGGATGCGCTGGCTCATGGTATAGGAATGGATGGTGGTCATGAGGCCATGTTTGAGACCGAAAGCGTCGTTGACGGCCTTGGCGATGGGGGCCAGACAGTTGGTGGTGCAGGAGGCGTTGGAGATGATCTTGTGGGAGGCGGCCAATTCCTGATCGTTGACACCCATGACAATGGTCACGTCTTCATTTTTGCCGGGCGCGCTGATGATGACTTTTTCAGCGCCGCAGGTCAGGTGCTTCTCGCAGGAATCCCGATCGACGAATTTGCCCGTGGTTTCGATCACGAAACGACAGCCCAGATCCTTCCACCGCCACTCGCCGCCGGAACAGCGGGAAATTTTGACGACCTTGTCATTGATGACGAGTCCCTCGTCACAAGGGACGACCGTCCCGGCGAAGCGACCATGAACGGAGTCGTATTTGAGCAGGTGGGCAAGCTGGGCGTTGTCGGCCCTGGCATTGATGGCCGCGAGGGTGATGTCTGGGTCATCAGCCAAAAGCCGCGTCAGATACCGTCCGATCCGGCCGAATCCATTGATGCCGATCGTAACCGCCATAGTCTTGTCCTCCAGGAAATAAGAGCGTTCGAGTCGCGTGGGTTCGGCCGCGCCCCGGCCTGGGGCGTCTGACGGAGAGAGGCTCATCCGCAAGCGCGGCGTATTATAGGCCAGGTGCCTGTTTTGTGTCAATAAACTGTCGTATTTTTTGAAACCTTGCCGCACGCCGGAAAAAGGAGCTGGTAAGTCCCGACGGACGGGCCTTGCCGGGCTACGCTTCCTCTTGCCGGCCGATCCGCCATGGCGTAGGAAGTGCCCATATCTTCCCGGGCGAATCCGGCCCATGTTCCACTCAAGGAGAATACCATGTCCAAAAAGGCTCTGCTGCTTGTCGCCTTGTTCGTCTTCGTCGTCTTCCGCTCTCCGGCGTTCCCGGCTTCTCCTGATGCTGCCACCTTCGCCCATGCCTGGAATAACTATTCCGACAAGGAAAAGCACGCCTACCTGTTCGGGCTGGCCACGGCCGTTCGGATCGTTTGCACGGATATTTCGACGATTCAGAAAGATGCCAAGATGCAGGATGTCGAAGGCAAATTTCGGGATTGCTTCAATTCCTACGCCGGGATGGATCCGGATCAGATCGTCGGAGCGATGAATTCCCTGTATGCCGATTCCAAAAACGCCATGATTCCCCTCGACGGGGCCTATCGGATTTCCCTTATGAAGGTTCGTGGCGACAAGGTGGACGACATCATCGTCCAGGCGCGCAAGTACGGGGAAGGCCTGAAAAAGGAACTCGATCAGAAGCGTCAAAAGCCTACGAAATAGTTGCGAGTAGAAGAGAAGAGAAACAGGGGCGCTGCCCCTGGACCCCGCCGGGGGGATCATCCCCCCGGTCCCCCGGAGGGGAATGCAAAAGAGCCTTATGGGATGCCATGGGGCTTTTTGTTATTGAAGGGAGGAGGATAATGCATTCCCTTTTTAATAATCCCATTTCCAGTTGACGCCGACGCCTTGCTTGTTGTCCGTGCCGACGCGGCTGTCCACGGTGATGTTCGGGGTGAGTTGCACTTCCACCGAGACGGCCCCGCTTTGCGCGCCCATGCCCTGTTCCACGCCGACGGTGACGCCTTTGGCGATTTCCTTGCCGGCGCGCAGCACGGTGGAGGCCACGCCTTTGCCCGGAACCAGGGACAGTTGGTCAAGGCGCAGGATGCGGCGCGTACGGGCCAGGATATTCGAAGGCGTGCCGCCGGAGTAAAGTGAGGCGGCGGCCTGGGCCAGCTGGGCTGCTTGCAGCGGCGACAAGGTGCTGGCGCTTTGGCCGAATAAGATACGGGACAGAATTTCGTTGTGCGGCAGCGACGGCGTCGAAGTCAGCGAGATGGTGGGGTTGGCGGCATCGCCGGTGATGGCGACGCCGGCGGTCACATCGTTTGTGGTGTTTTCTGCCCGGATATCGAAGGAGGGTGCGGGCGGCGTGCCGCCATGGAAAACCAGTTCGCCTTTGGTGATATCCAGGTTGCTGCCGAAAAGGTCGATGGTGCCCTTCTCCACGTAATACTTGCCGACGATATTCGGCGCGGCGGCCGTGCCCGTAATCATCAGTTGGCCGGCCCAGCGGGATTCCAGGCCCATGCCCTGGACGTGGACCGACTGGCCGAGCGTCACTTTGAGATTCAAATCAATATGACGGGCGGCTTCCGGCGTTTCGGTCTTCCGGGCGGTTTTGGGTGCATTGGGGTCGTTGATCAGGGTGACGGGGATGACCACCACATCGGGCGGCAGGGAATTGGGCAGATTGATGTGCACGGGGCCAAGCGTGAGTTGCCCGGCGGCCTGCATGTGCGACAGGGTGCCCATGACCGTGAGGGAGCCATCGGCTGTGGCGGTGACCATATCCAGGCCGGCCACCCGCAAATGCATCAGGCGCAGGGCAAGATCCACGGGACCGTTTTGAAAATCGGTCAGCCCGATTTTTCCGGTCAGGGCGAAGCTGCCGCCTTTGCCGTCCTCGCCGGTGGCTTTCGTGATGGTCAGGACGCCGCCGCCGGCCTCGGCCTGCACGGCGACATTATGGAGAATAAGTCCGGTATCGGCATTTTCCAGACGGCTGGCTGCCAGAGCGAGACGTCCCGAGACGGCCGGCGCGGCCAATGTGCCGCCGAGAGTCAGATCGGCTGTCAGACGTCCGGTCAACCGGGTGTTGAGACGGGCGAGCAGGGTGGTCAGATCCGACAGATCGCTGTCGGCCGTCACCTGTCCGGTCAATGCTCCGCCGGGAGGTATGTCCAAGGTAAACGGCGACAGGGCGAAACGGACCGGCAGACCGGCCGTGATGGACACCGCTTGTTTTTGCCCTTTACCGATACTTCCGGCCGTGAGGGACAGACGGCCGGCAGCATAAGTGGCCTTGGCCCACAGGGTCACGGCGGGCAGCCCGGCGCTTTTTTCCGAAGCGACGCGCAGGTTGTCCAGCCGCAGATCGGCCGTGACGGTCGGCCGGGCCAGGGGGCCGGCCAGGGTCAATCCGAGCGTGCCTGTGCCGTCGATGCCGGCCAGCCCGAAGGCGGCAAGCAGAGGCAGGGGGAAATGGTCTATCGTGGCTTTGCCCGAAGTTTCCTTGGGCCCCAGGCTGCCTGAAGCCGTCAGACGGGCGGTGTCGAAGGACAGGGCGAGATTGTCAATGCGGCCGGTCCCTTCGCCAAAAGCCAACCCGGCCGGCGCGGTCAGGGCGAATTTGCGGGTGTCGAGACTGCCGGACAGGGTTTGGATCGTCAGCCGCTGCTGTCCTTTTTCCGCCAGGGCCAGACTGGCCTTGGTCGTCAGTTCGAGAGCTTTTTCTCCGGGAATTTTCCCTTTGGTTTCGGCGGCAAACGCCAGCGTGTGGCCATCGCCGGTTGCCGTCAGCCGCAGCGTGGCGAGGGTGCAGCCGGCGGTCGCGAGACCGGTGCCTGTCAGGGAGGCCCGCCCCCGGGGCAGCGTCGTCAGATCCTCAAGTGCGGCGGAAACCGTCAGGCCGGTCGCGTTGAGTCCGGGCAGGCGCAGATTCGAAGCCGTCAGTTCCAGACCAAGGGTCTGGCCGGTGCGGCCCTGTCCGGCCGTGGCGGTCAAGGTCAGTCCTCCGGCCAGCGGCAGCCCTGTAAAGCGGCCAAGACCGGCCAGATTGGCCGCCTTGCCGGCAAGTTTACCCGTCACGCGGCCGGTCTGGATGTCCACGGCTCCTTCGCCGGAAAAGGCGGCCTCCGGAGCGCTCAGGCGCAAATCCTTAAAGGCGAGCTGATTGCCGGAACCGGTAAATGCCGTTTCCAACCGGGCGGATTCCCCTTCCCGGCGGGCGGTCAGGCGGAGCGCCCCATTGGGATGAGACCCCAGATCCGCTGCGGTGCCGTCAAAGTTGACCTCTGTCAGGGCCAGATCGGCATAAACGAGCTTTTGGACGGCCGCCTTGACGGCAAGATGGGGGGAGACGGCCGGTCCGGAGAGTTCGGCCGTTGCCTCCAGGGCGCCGCCGCATTTTTGGCCGAGAGCCGGTCCCAGTACGGCTGCGTCCGGGATGGCGGCGGTGGCTTTGGCGGTCAGCGTGCCGGCGGTGGCGTCAAATTTTCCCGTGCCGGACACCGTCAGGGCTTTGCCGTCGAGGGTCAGCTCCGACAATCCGATGCCGGACGGCGTAAATGTCGCCTTCCCCACCAGATGCGGTGCGGGGCCGAGCAGGGCGGCCAACCCCGTACCCAGGAAATCGGCTTGGTCGGTGCCGGTGAAATGCGTGAGTTGGACGGCAATGCCGGCTGCACCCTTGCCCGAACCGTCGACAGTGGTATCGGCCGTGGCGGTCAGAGCGCCGGACACCCGCAGGCCGATCAGGGAGGCCGCGCCGGCGACGTTGGCGATGTCGAGGCTGCTTTTCCCGCCAAGTTTGCCATCCCGCCACAACACATCGGCAATTTTGACGGAACCGCCTTGGCCGGTCAGGGAAGCCCTGGGGGCGGTCAGGTTGCCGGCTGCGTCCAGGGCGGCGGCCAGATCGAGGGTGAGGGCGTCGCCAAGCAGGGTCGTGCCTTCGGGGCCGGTCAGGCCCGCCAGGGAACCGGAGGCTGTGATGGTCGCTCCGGGAAACGTGCCGGTCAGATCGCCAGTGGGTTCGGCCTTGGCCGTGATGTTGGCGGCTGTCAGGGAGAGGGGCCCGGCCTTTATGCCCTTGGTAGTCAGTTGGGCCGTCAACCGGGGGCGGAGAATCGGGCCGGCGGCGGTCAGCGTGACGGCCAGTTCCCCGGCCAGGGACGCATCAAGGCGTGCGGCGTCGGGCACAACCAGTCGGACGGCGGCCGTCAGGGCGTCTTTTTCCCAGGTCAGGCCGGCGTTCGCGGTCAGTTGCCCCCCGGCGGCGTCAACAGTGGCCTGGTCCAGGAAAAAATCGCCCGAGATGATACCCACCCGTCCGGCCAGATGGCAGGCGGGATGCTCGCCCAAGAGACCGGCGGCAACGTCGGGGAGCAGGCCGGCCGGCGGGGTGGCGGTGGCGTCGAGAGAAAACGCGGCTATGGCGTTTTTTGTCAGGGGCACGGCCAATCCCAGATCGGCGGCCAAAAACGACTTTTTGGCCAGGGCCGCCGTCAGACGGCCTTTCCAGGCGTCCAGGGGACCGTCTCCGATCAGCTCCACATCAAGGGGGCCACCCTCGGCTCCAGCCAGGGCGCTACTGACGAGCCCTCCCGGCGCATCGGCCAGCGAGGCCTTCACCGCCAGTTTCCAGGCGGCATAATTGAGAGAGCCGGCCAAGCGCAGGGAGAGCGGTTTGTCGCCGTCCAGGCGGGTGGCCGCAAGACTGACGCCGACCGATCCCCTTCCGGATTCGGCCACTCGGCCAAAGACATTGATGACGGCGGCCTGACCGGCCAGTTCCTTGTCGAGGATCAGTCGGTCCACGGTCAGCCGATCGATAAAAAGCGGCGGCAGGGTCGGGAAACGGGGCGGCCATTCGACGCGGACCGACGTCTCCGGTGGCGGCGGCAGTTCCGGAACGCGGCGTATCCGCACGACATCAGCGGCGATTTCGTGCACGAACACCCGCCCGCGCAACAGGGCCGAGGGGGACCAGGACACTTGGGCATCGCTTAAAACCAGCCACGTCCCCAACCGATCGGCCAGGGCGAACCGGCCGATGCGCAGGGAAAAAGGAAACACTCCGGAAACGTCCTCGATGCGGGCCTGCATGCCCGAGCCGGCGGCGATGCCCTGCTCGACCAGATATGCGGCCATGCGCAGGCCAAACGGCGTCAGGAGCACGAGCCAGGCGGCCAGGGCGCATCCGGCCATGGCCGAAACGCTCCAAAGCAGCCAGCGCCAAAAGCGTTGACGACGGGGGGCCGGCCGTTTGGCCTGGGACTCCTTAGAAGGATTGTCCGATGCTGAAGTAGAATTGGGCAATGTCGTCAATATCCTTGCGCCGGGTAAGAGGCGTTGCCACGTCCAGACGGACCGGGCCTATCGGGGTAAATACCCGGATGCCCAGGCCCGCGCCGAGCAAAAGCGGTTGGTCGTAGGGCGGCAGTGCATCGGTAAAGGACGAACCGCCGTCGAGAAAGGGGACCACGCCGATCAGTTCCGTGATGCGTATCCGCATTTCGGCGGAAAACGTGAAAATGGATCCGCCGCCAATGGGGGTTTTGCCGCGAAGCGGCCCAACGCTTTGATAGGAATACCCGCGAATGGAGCCGCTGCCGCCGGCAAAATAGCGCAGATCCGGGGCGACGTCGTTACGATCGGCCCCGATGTTGGCTCCACCGGAAACCCGGGTGGCCAATACGAAGCCCGGTTTTTCAGCCAGTTTTAAATAGTTGGCCAGGGAAAATTCCGGCCGCACGAAATCGGTGCCTTTGAGCAGGGTGCCCCAGTAGGGCGCAACCGACAGGTTGCCGAGAATGCCTTTTTGCGGATCGAGTACGTTGTCGCGGGTATCGAAGGCGGCTTCGGTCGGCACGAACAGGAAGCCGTAGCGGGTGTCGTTCTCCCAGGGACGGGATCGGTCCTCTTCAATGCGCGAACCGCGGTAGCCAAGGCCGGTAGCCAGGGAAAACGTTTTTGTGAACTGGCGACGCACCGAGGCTGTCGCCGTGACGCTTTGGCCTTTATAGGCCTTTTTGTCTTCGTCCGTGATCTTGGTCTTGGCTTTGAACAGTTCCTTGGGCGTAATGAAGTCGGGTTTTTCAAAGCCGACTTCCCCGAATTTTTCGATGGCGGAAGCGCTGGAGGCTACGGAAAGCTTTTCGCCGCCGCCAAAGAGATTGCGATTTTCCCAGCCCAGGTTGGCCCCGGGGCCTTCATCGGTTTTGTAGTCCACGCCGCCTTTTATGGTGCGGTGTTTGCGTTCGACTACGGTGACGCGGATGGGGGCCTCGCCGTTGGCCTCCACGGTCGCGTCCGGCTCCACCTGGACGGCGGCGAACAGGTCCAGCGTCTGCAGGGTTTTGCGATAGCTGGCCACCGTATCGGCGTCATAGGGTTGCCCCTGTTGCCAGGGAATCAGCCCGGCCAGATAGCGTTCCTTGACCGACGTCAAGCCGCTAAAAGTGGTTGGGCCAAAAAGGGCCCGGGAACCGGCATCGACGGTCCAGGTTACGGTGACGGCGTGATTTTCGAAATCCGCGACCACCTTGCGGTCGGCGACCTTGGCGAAGGGGTGGGCCTTGCGGTGGAGGATGTCCGTTATTTGGGCTTCGGCATCGACCACGGCCTTGGCGGCAAAGGGCGCAGGCACGGTCAGCCCGAGTTCGGCCGGCGTCGGCAGCACATCGGCCGGCGCGCCCGGGGCGGCGATCAGACGGGCTTCGCGCAGCACGAATTGGGGGCCGGGAGTGATGCGATAGGTCAGGACGATCGGTACGGCGGCGGAATTTAAGTCCGTGGCGATCGTCGCCGCAAAACGGCCGTCGGATTGGAAAACCTTGTTAAAGGCGGCGCGGTCTTCCTCGGCCCGGCGTTCCAGCAACAGAACAGACTCCGGGGGGCTTTGGCGCAGCGTCTCGGCTTTGGAAATCTGCTTGAGCAGGCTTACTGTCGCGGGATCGATTTCACCCTCGAAACGGACCACATACGCCAAGCCCGGTTGGGCCTTGATCGGCCCGATATGACTGGCGGCCATGGCGTTTACCGCCCACGAACTTGCGAGGGCGAGGATAATCCCCAGGACTGTTTTGAGTACGCCATGCATGATGCGTCCAACGCGGGGGTAAAATGCAAAAAACATCGCGGTCACTTATCTTTTCTAGCATGAGGCCATGCGGCCAAGCAACAGGGCAACCGGTCAGAATCCGGGAGAACCGTATTTTTTTGCGGCAGAGCCCCCTGCTGGGTCTCGATGCAGCCGGGGACTATTGGAGGCGCAATCGCTCCCGGCAATGCCTTGCCCGCGTTTGGAAGCGGAACCGAACGTGCGGCGCTGTCGGCATACAAGCGTTTTTTGAAAATGCGGAGGGTTGTGGGACGGTTCCCAACCTTGGCCGGGAAAGGGACCAGCCGATCCGTATTTGATGGCTTGACCCTCCGGGAAAGCATGCCATAGTATCCAATGCGGCACCAAAAGGCGAACCGAAGGTAAAGGCTGGTGGAAGTTGGAAAAGCCCAAGCGAATTTTGGCAATCGACGACGAGCGCATCAACCTGCGCGTCATTGGCGGACTTTTACGCAATCTCGGCCATGAGCCCGTGCTGATGGAATCGTTTGCCGAGGCGCAGGCGGCGTTGGATCAAAGTATTGATCTGGTGTTGCTTGACGTCATGATGCCTGAAACCGACGGTTTTACCGTGGCGCGAAGAATTCGGGAAATGCCGGGCGTTTCCGACGTGCCGATTATTATGGTGACGGCTCTGACCAGCAAACAGGACCGCCTGAAAGCCGTGGAGGCCGGAGCCAACGATTTCATCTCCAAGCCCATTGACCTCACCGAGTTGCGGGTGCGCATGGGCTCGCTCCTGAAGATGAAGGAATCCCAGGACGAGGTGAAGCGTTATCAGGCCGAGCTTGAGGAAATGGTGGCCGTGCGGACGTCGGCCCTGCAAATGGCTCTTGAAAACGTCAAGGAATCCCAGCGGGTGATTTTGTCGGCCCACCTGGAAACCATCCACCGTCTGGCGGCGGCCGCCGAGTTCAAGGACGAGGAGACGGCCGACCATATCCAACGCATGAGCCGGTATTGTGCGCTGTTGGCGTTTCGTCTGGGCCTGCCCGACGCCGAAGTCGATTTGATTTTGCAGGCGAGCCCCATGCACGACATCGGCAAAATCGGCATTCCCGACAGCATCCTGTTAAAGCCTGCCAAACTCACCGCCGACGAATGGGAAGTGATGAAAAAGCACACCCTGTTCGGCGCCCGCATCCTGGGTGAATCCAATTTTGAATTGCTGCGCGTCGGGGAGATCATTGCCCTGTCCCATCATGAAAAATGGGATGGCTCCGGCTACCCGAAGGGCATTGTCGGTGAGGAAATTCCTTTGTATGGGCGGATTTGCGCTGTCGCCGACGTCTTTGACGCCCTGACCAGCCGGCGGCCGTACAAAGAGCCGTTTAGCAATGAGAAATCCCTGGAGATCATGCTTGCCGGCCGGGGAACTCATTTCGATCCGCGCATCCTCGACGTCTTTTTCAACGATTTCGACCAAGTCAGGGAAATCCAGAAAGAATTTCTGGACTAACCCTCTCTCTGTAAAGAGCCTTCATGCCAGAAGACGCCAAACGCCCGTCAGTTCTGATTGTGGACGACGTGCCGGCCAATATCCGCGTCCTGGCCGAGTGCCTGGGCGAAGCCTATTCCGTCTATGTCTCGACGCGCGGCGCCGACGCCCTGGATTTGGCCCGGCGGCTTGCGCCGGATCTTATCCTGCTCGACGTCGTCATGCCCGATATGGACGGCTATGCCGTCTGCCGGCATCTCCAGGCCGATGCGGCTACCCACGATATTCCGATTATTTTCGTGACGGCCCGGTTCGCTCCCGAGGACGAAGCCCATGGCCTGTCGCTTGGAGCCGTGGACTACATCGTCAAACCGGTCAGTCCGGCCGTGGTCCGGGCCCGGGTGAAAAACCACCTGGAGCTTCGGGCCGCCCGGGAGGAACTGGCCCGGCAAAACGAGGAACTCAAAGAGGCAGCCACTCTGCGCGGGGATGTGGACCGGATTATGCGCCACGACCTCAAGGGACCGCTGACGGGCATCATTGGGTTGCCCCGTGTCCTTTTGGAAGAGGGGGGACTGACGGACACCCAGGCCATGTTTTTGCGGTTGATCGAGGAAAATGGCCTGAAAATGTTGTCCATGATCAACCTGTCCCTGGACCTGTTCAAAATGGAGCGGGCGGCGTACGAACTGCACCCGGAGTCCGTGGAGTTGTTGCCCATGGTGCAGCGGCTTTTTGCCGAATTTTCCGCTTTGGCCGCGCCCAAGGCCCTGGCGTTGACGCTAACCTGCGACGGTCGGCCGGTTGCGCCCGGGGATACGGTCCTGGTGTCCGGGGAGCGCCTTTTGCTTTATACGATGCTCGCCAATTGCCTCAAAAATGCCTTGGAGGCCTCGCCGGCCGGAGCCACTGTCGCGGTGACCGTCTGTTCCGGGGAGCCGACGGCTGTGGCCATCACCAACAGCGGCGTTGTCCCGATCGGCATGCGTCAGCGATTCTTCCAAAAATACGCCACAGAGGGGAAAGCGGGCGGCACCGGACTGGGCGCGTATTCGGCGCGCCTTATTGCCGAAGCCCATGGCGGGAGCGCCCGCATGGAAACTTCCGATGTGACGATGACGACGACGGTGACGCTGACAGTGCCTCGCAGTGAAATGGTGGACGCCGCATCCGGGATTGCCTCCTGACAGACCGCCGCTTTAGAAAACCATGCCACAGCAGTATCCATCCATACTCGTTGTCGATTTGACCGCTGGCGTTGTGCGGCGCAGCCCTCTGGCTGCGGAACTTTCCCTGCAGGCTCCGGGGGGAGCCGGTCTGGCCGGCATGTTTTTGGAACAGGCCGGATTGACGGTCGGGGACGCCGCCTCGGCGGCGGTGTGTTTTTTCCCGGGGCGGTTGGCCGGTCTTGCCCTCCCCGGAGCCGGGCATCTGGCCGTGCAGTTTTGTTCGCCCCGGACGGGCGGGGTGGTGAGCGAGATGGTCGGCGGTCGGATGGCCGGGGCTTTGGCCCGGGCCGGACTGGCCGGCGTGGTGGTGACCGGACAGGCCGGGCGCCCTTGCGGGCTGGCCATTCGGGACGATGCGGCCGGGTTGGTCGATGCCGGCCCCCTATGGGGACAGCCGACGGACGCCTTGTTTGCGGCGCTCGGCGCTTTTGACGGTGCGATCGTCATTGGCCCGGCGGCCGTGGCCGGCTCCCCGTTGGCCGGCATTGTCGTCGATCGCTGGCATCAGGCTGGTCGGGGCGGCCTGGGGGCCATGCTGGCGGCGAAGGGGCTGCTTTTCCTGGCGGCGACCGGCCATGGCCGGGTTCCCGTTGCCGATCCGGTCGGTCTGGCGACAGCCAGGGAGGCCATGGAACGCCTTATCGCCGCTTCCCCGGCCTTATCCGGCGCGTGTGGTTTCGGCCGGTTCGGCACGGCCGCTCTGGTTGATCTGACCAATGGCCGACGTATGCTGCCGACCCGTAATTTTCGGCAGACCGTCTTTCCAGAGATGGCGGCCTGCAATGCGCCGCGCCTGGAGGCGATCTTTGACGGGCATGGCGTGGCCTGCCCCGGCTGTCCGGTGCCCTGCCGCCGGGTGTCTCGCACGGGGCGGTCGCTCCCGGATGTGGATGCATTATCGCATTATACGGCCCTGCTCGGCTTGTCCGATCCCGAAGGGGCGGTTGCGGCCCATGCCTGCTGCCTGCAATGGGGCCTTGATCCTGTCGGGGCGGCCGCCACGCTTGCCTGCCACGCCGAAATTTCCGGCGAGGCCCTTTCCCCGGGCCGGGTTTTGGAATTGCTGGCGGCCCTGGTGCGTCCAGATGGCGGCGATCGGGCACTGTTGCAGGGCGCGGAGGCGTATGCCGCAGCCCATTCCCGACCGGACGCGGCGCTGTGCGTCAAAGGCCTTGCGCTGCCGGCCTTTGATCCGCGTGGCGCATATGGGTTGGCTCTGGCCCTGGCTGTCGGGGCCAGCGGTCCCGATCCCTGGGGCGCGGGATGTCTGGCCCATGAGATTTTGCGCAAGCCAGTCGCCACGGATCGCTTTACCTTTGACGGTAAGGCCCGGGCCGTTTTTCTGGGGGAAAACGCCGTTGCCGCCACCGCAGTTCTTGGCGGTTGTCCGCTTTTGTCGTTGGCGGTCACGCTGGAGGAGTGGGCCCTGGCCTTTTCCTCTGTTGTGGGGAGGCCCGTTGGGGCTGGGGATTTGGCCCGGATCGGGGAGCGGACGCTTTTTCGCCAACGACTGCATAATGCCCGCCTGGGGCTCGCCGCCCGGGACGACGATTTGCCGGAACGATTTTTTGTCGCCCCCGGCAGCAGCGGGGAGGGAATCCTCGTGCCGCCGCTGTCACGGGAGGCTTTTCTGACGGCCCGGGGCAAGTATTATCAGTTGCGCGGCCTGGACGCTGCGGGGCAGCCGACCCCGGCGCGCGCGGCGGCCTTGGAGGTGACGTGGATTCCCTGACCGCCCGGTTTGCCGACCGTCTGGCCCGGGCCGGCCTGTGCCAGCCCGGCCAAGCCCGTATTGCCTGTCTGGATGACGTGCTGACGTTTTCCCGGCCGGCCCCGGAAAATGCGCTCTTGGCCGGCATTGTCGCCCAGCTTGGCGTTTCCTGCTGCATGCTGGTGCCGCCGGCCGAGCCGTACCGGACCATTTTGGAATTTCTGGCCGCCCGCGAGGCCCCGGCCATCCGTCCGCGCGACTGTGAAACCCGGACGTTTTTTCACGACATTCCGGTTGTGCCCGAACCAACGGTGCAGGCAGCGGCTTTTGCCCTGTCGCGCCGCAAAGGGGCGTATCTGCCGGGGCTTGGCATCCTGGCCCATGGGGCGCTTTCGCCGGAACAGGCCTTTATCACGGTTTCTTCTGTGGCTTTTGCCGGGTTTGTGAAGTTTTTTTCCGATTTTCTCGCCGCCGCCCGGGCCGGTTGTGACGACGCTGCCGCCCGTACGGCCTTCGAGACGGCCGTACGGCATCTGTCCGCCGTACCGGCTGGCGTGCCGGCGCTGGCCAGGGGGCCTTTTACCGACCGCACCCAGGTTTTGGCCGCCATGGCCGAAGCTGGACGGGCCACCGTGGACTTGGGACTGGTGGATTCGGTTTTTGGAAATATCTCCTACAATCTTGACGGGGTGCTGGCCATCAGTCAGACAGGCAGCGCGCTCGACGCCCTTTCCGGGGCTATTGATCTTTGCCCGCTCGACGCCAGCTCCTGTGCGGGGCTGACCGCTTCCAGCGAATTGTCGGCCCATGCCGCCCTGGCCCGTCTGGATGGACGCCGCGCCATCTTGCATGGGCATCCCAAGTTTGCGGTTATTTTGTCCATGGATTGCACCCGGATGGATTGCGAAAACCGGGACGCCTGCCATGTGGCCTGCCGGGCTTCCCGATTCGTGGACGATGTGCCTATTGTGCCGGGCGAAGTCGGCTGCGGTCCCCGGGGCTTGGTCCATACCATGCCGCCGGCCCTGGCCGCCGATCAGGGGCGGCGCGGGGCCATTGTCCTTGGCCACGGGGTCTTCACCATGGGCCGGGACGATTTTAATGACGCCCTGGACGCGCTTTGCACCATTGAAACCCTGTGCCGAACCCGGTATTTCCAGGCGCTCGATGCTGTTTCCCGGTAAACGGCGTCTGTATGCACGGATTGCCTGGGGGCGCGATCCGGCCGGCAGTGTTGTGTGCCTCTTTTGGTGCGGCTAGTAAGACTTAAAAATCCAGGCGTAAAAGACGTAGATCCAGCCCAAAATCCCGTGAAAGATAGCCCAAAAAATGGATTTATTGAGCGTAAAGGAAACCGCCATGGCCAGCGCCGAACCGAATCCGACCCCATACCTGACGATTGTCTGTCGCGTGTAAACCTGCATATGCGTCTCCTCCATTGTCGCATGGGCTATCACAGCGTTCGCTTTTGCGCATCCACTTTGGCGCACGGCCGCAGAATTGACATTTGGCCCCTGGCCGCGCACATTCCCCAAATGGCCGTCTTGCCGTATTTGCGTCGTCGTTTTCCGCGCCAGATTGCCGGGGGCATGGTTGCCTTGCTGGCGGTTGTGGCGTGTTTCTTTTCGGTATCCCCGGCCGGAGCCGGGGAGCCGGTTGTAGACGATAAAACGGCGCATGTCGTTTCCCGTCTGACCTTTGGGCCGACGCCGGGGGAACTCGCCCGGGTGGCCGCCATGGGCATCCCGCAATTTATCGAGAGCCAGCTCGATCCCGACAGTCTGGAAGAGCCGCAGGAACTCACGGATATCCTGGCCGGATTTCCCTCGGAAAGCATGGATACCATCCGGCTTTTCCGGGAATATGGGCCGCCGTCCGCGCCGGGGCAGCCCCCTGCCGCCGAAGCCTTGCGGCGGACCTTCGACCGGGCCGATGCCGTGGTGCTGGATGCGACCAAGGCCCGTCTGGCCCGGGCCATTTTGTCCAATCGGCAGCTGTACGAGCTCATGGTCGATTTCTGGAGCGAGCATTTCAATCTGGGCGGGAAGCGGGGGCTGGCCTATCTGTGGGCCGGTTCCTTCGAACGCGAGGCCATCCGCCCCCATGCTATGGGGAAATTTTTCGATCTCCTCGCAGCCACGGCCATGCACCCGGCCATGCTGATTGCCCGGGAAAATTGGAAAAACGTGGTGCTGCGCGAAGGCGGCGCACCGGCCAGGGAACAGCTCGATACGACCTACGCCACGATTTTGCTGACCAACCAGACGCTTGGTGCCGGTGGCCCGCAAAAGGCGGCCGATACCCAGGCCCTGGCCCGTATCCTGACCGGCTGGCGGGTGGGCGCGGCGCGGGGCGAGGCCGATACGGGCGGATTCTATTTCGACGTCGATCTGCACGATCCGTCCGACAAGGTGCTGCTTGGCCATCCCATCAAGGGATCGGGCTTGGCCGAAGGCGCGGAGGCCTTGCGCATCCTGGCCGGACATCCGGCCACGTCCCGCACGATCTGTCGGAAACTGTGCATCTATTTTTTGTGTGACGATCCGCCGGCCAGTCTTGTTTCCCGGCTGGCCGAAGTGTTCAACGTCACCGGCGGGGATATCCGCGAGGTCTTGCGGACGCTTTTTACCTGCAACGAATTTTATGACGCCAAATATCGGGGCGGTCGCTTTAAATCGCCGCTACGGCAGGTCGTTTCCTCCGTACGGGCTCTTGGCGGAAAGGCGGCGGATACCACGGCCCTGGCCGGCATTTTGGCCGGTCTCGGGCAGCCGCTCTATGCGGCCGAAGGCCCCGAGGGCTATGCCGGAGCCTCCGCGCCCTGGCTCAAGCCCGACGGATTGGTCAATCGGGTGGCCTTTGCCGGAGATCTGGTCGCCGGGCGCATTGTCGGCCTGGGGTTGACGGGAAACCCGATTTCCCAGGCTTCCCTGGCCGAAACCCTGGGGCCGCTTTTGTCGCCCGACGCCCGGCAGGCTGTCGCGCACGTCTCCGGTGAGGTCGGCGCGGCGGTCCTTTTGGCCTCGCCGGATTTCATGCGGTATTAACCGAAGCGTGCGGCGTTCCCGGGGCCGGTGTGTCTGGATCGGTCCTGTGGCGGGGCGATTCTTTGGTATTTGCCTGGAAACGGGCGGCGGAAGGTTGCGAGAAGACCCTTTGCCCGTAGGCAACAGGTTTTCTCACGAGGGGAAGGAGTCCGGGCCGGTCCGGAGGAAGTGGGGGAGACAGGTGCGACGACGCGACGTTTTGCGATTTTTGGCCACTTTGGCCGCCGTTGGGGGCTTGCCGACCGGGCAGGCTCTGGCCGGACATTGGGGCCATAAAGGCCACTCCGGCTCATCCGGTCCGTCTGGCGGTCAATCCCCCAAGGCTGCCGGCAAAGGCGGCGAGGTGGTCAAAGCGCCCTGGCGCGCGGGCAAGCAACTGGTGGTGGTGCTGTTGCAGGGCGGACCGGACGGCCTGTCCATGGCCATCCCGACCAAGGACCCGCTGTACGCCTACCTGCGTCCGACCACGGCTCTGGCTGCCGATTGCGGCGGCTGTGATCTTGGAGACGGCTTTTTGCTCCACCCGGCCATGGCTGCGCTGGCTCCGCAGTATGCCCAGAAAAAGCTGGCCGTTTTCCCGGCCTGCGGTCTGCCCGGCGTTCCCCCGACGCATGACGCCGCGCTGGATGCTTTCGCCCACGGAACCCCCCAGGGCGGTGGCGCTCGAAACGGCTGGATGGCCCGATTGTCCGCAGCCCTTGGTGGGGAAAAAGGCCAGATGCTCGTGGCCTCGCAAAATCCCGTGTATGCCGGCGCTTCCCATTATTTCATGATTTCCCCGGGCCACGTTGCCCAACTGCCCGCTTTGCCTGTGGAGGATGCCACACTTTTTGAATCGGTCGCCCGGTTGTATGCCGGGAAAAATCCGTTGGCTACCTCCTTTGCGACCGGACGCAGCGCCCGTCAGGAACTCCTGGCCAAAGTGCTGGCCGAAGCGCGCCGGTCGGCCGTCGGAGCTTTGCCGTCTCCGTCCTTTCCGGAATTTGGCGAACGGTTCGGCCGGGAATTGGCCAAACGACGCGATGTCGCGCTGGCTTTTCTGGCTGTCGGCGGTTTTGACACCCATTCGGGACAGGGGCGGGCCAAGGGCTATCTGGCGGATCGGTTGCGGGAGACGGCCGAAGGTTTGGCCAAAATGGCTTCCGGCCTTGGATCGGCGTTTAACGATACCGTGATCGTGGCGTTGGGGGAGTTTGGCCGTTCTGCCTGGGAAAACGTCCTGGGCGGTACGGATAATGGCCAGGGGGGGACCATGCTGGTGCTTGGCGGCCCCGTGGCCGGCGGTCGGCTGTACGGCGACTGGCCCGGGTTGGCCTCCCACCGATTGGCCGGCGGCCGGGATATCCCCGTCGTCACGGACTGGCGGGATGTGGTCACAGTCTTGGCCATGCGCCATCTTGGCCTGCCGGATAAAAAAGTGAGCGATATTTTTCCCGGATTCAAACCGGTGGAGACGCCTCCGGCAATCCTCGGTTAGCCGGCCCGGTCTGCAGAGACGAATAAAAAGCCCCGATCCGGTCATCGCTGGATCGGGGCTTTTTGTGGATGCTGCCGGGGCGGGGCGCGACGAGGCCGGATTGTCGAAGTCCTTAGTGGTTTGGGGTCCGTAAGGAGGCCAGCGGGTTCGCGTCCGCTTTTGGCTTTGGCTTGTGACGATCCGCCCTTTCATTGCGCGGTTGGCGTGACGCAACGATTGGTTGCCCCGCCGCGTCCCGTTCCGGCGGCATCTTTTCGTTTCACCTTTGGCCTGGACCAGAGGGAGAAACATTGTCCTTATGCGCTTTTTTTCACATATTAGAGGCTAATGCAAGCATAACAACAGTTGTAACCCTCTGATATTATAGGGTCCTAAAATATTTTTTCCGTGTTTCCAGCTTTCGTCCCAGTTTCTGAACTTGCCGGTGCTGCAACAAAAAAGGAGAGGGGCTTGCCCTCTCCCTTTTTTCTCGTCCTTACGTTCTCACCTGCGATGCAAAGTCCGGTGTCGCAGGTTTGCGGGCCTTATGGGGGCGGGGCAATGGTCACAAGCACCCGCATGTCGGTAATGGCCTGGATGCCGTGGGGCGTGGCGATGGGACATACCAACACATCGCCGGCCTTGGCGGGCACGGCCGCGTTGTCGGCACCTAAAAATTCGCCGCTTCCTTCGAGCACCACAATGGACAATTCGCCATCCATGTCGTGGGAATGCACGGCCAGGGTCTGGCCGGCCTTGAAATTGAAGTTGATGATGCGGAAGTTGGCCGAGTCGTGAACCCACAGCATCCCGTAGCCGGTATCCTTGAAGGGTCCTTCCTCAAAAATATTGATCTTCTTCATCGCGTCACCTCGGTTTGCAGCATTCCCCTGTTGACGGGGGGGACCGGGGGGCATGATGCCCCCCGGCAGGTCCAGGGCGGAGCCCCGGCCGCCGGAGGCTCTCTCCTTTCTCCTCACGCCAGACTGACGGGCTGCATCCCGACGATTTCCCCACGTCGGCTCACCACGACCTGGGTTATCGGCACGGGTTTGCCGGCAGCGGCGACAGCCAGGGCGGCAATGCGGGACATGCCGGCACAACAGGGAACTTCCATTTGCAGGACGGTTATGTCGGCAATAGCGTTTCCGCGAACAATGGCAGTGAGCTTTTCCACAGAGCTTTGGACATCATCGAATTTGGGACACCCCAGAAGTGCGATGCGGCCGGGTAAAAATGCGCTGTGGAAAGCCGGAAAAGCCGGTGGCACACAATCAGAAGCGAGGAGCAGCCGGGCGTTTTTCAGAAACGGGGCATCGGGAGGGACAAGCCGCAGTTTGATCGGCCAGGAGGCCAGGGCGGAGGCGCCGGTTGTCGGCTGACCGGCCGGGACGTTGGCCTGCTGGCATGGCGTCATGGTCAGGGGCGCGCCCGACGGACAGCCGCAGGGGGTGGGCGTCTTGCCCTGGTGCCCCAGACGACGGGCCACGGCCTCTTCGTCGAACTCCGGAGCGTCCCGTTCGATAATCTGGAGAGCGCCGGTCGGGCAGTGACCGATGCAGGCCCCCAGACCGTCGCAGAAATGATCGGCCACAATTTTGGCCTTGCCGTCGATGATGGCAAGCGCCCCTTCGGCGCAGCCGGTCACGCAGGCGCCGCAGCCGTCACAAAGCGACTCGTCGATTTCGATGATCTTGCGCTGCATGGGGAGATTCCTTTGGACGGCTCCGGTTTTTTTGCGCCGGAGCCGCCCGCATATCACAGCGGCCGCGTTTTATCCAAGAATGGCCTTAAGGTCTTCTTCCGGCGTGCCGATGGGTTTAATGTCATAGTTTTGAACCAGGAAGTTCAGAACGTTGGGCGTCAGGAAGGCCGGCAACGTGGGGCCAAGACGCATATGCTTGATGCCGAGATGGAGCAGGGTCAGCAAAATGGCCACGGCCTTTTGTTCGTACCAGGACAGCACCAGGGACAGCGGCAGTTCGTTGACGCCGCAGTCAAAGGCCTTGGCCAGGGCCACGGCCACCTGGATGGCGGAGTAGGCGTCATTGCATTGGCCCATGTCGAGCAGACGGGGAATGCCGCCGATGTCGCCGAGTTTCTTGTCGAAGAAGCGGAATTTGCCGCAGGCGAGCGTCAGTATGATGGTGTCGGCCGGGGCCTTTTCCACGAATTCGGTATAGTAGTTGCGACCGGGCTTGGCGCCGTCGCAGCCGGCCACGAGGAAGAAATGCTTGATCTTGCCGGCCTTGACCGCCTCGATCACGGTTCCTGCCACGTTCATGACGGCGTTGTGGGCAAAGCCGGTCATGACCGAACCCTTGTCAGTGTCTTCGGGGAATCCGGGCATGGCCAGGGCTTTTTCGATAACCGGGCCAAACACGCCGTTTTTGACATGGACCGCGCCGGGCCAGCCGACCAGGCCGGTGGTGAAGATATTGCCGAGATAGGATCCGGCCGGCTTCTGAATACAGTTGGTGGTCATAAGAATCGCGCCGGGGAAGTCCGCGAATTCCTTATGCTGGTTTTGCCAGGCCGTGCCGTAGTGGCCGTGGAAATGCGGGTACTTTTTCAGCTCCGGATAGCCGTGGGCCGGCAGCATTTCGCCGTGGGTGTAAATGGTGATGCCCTTGCCGGCCGTCTGTTCCAACAGGGTCTTGAGATCCTTGAGATCATGGCCGGAAACCAGGATGGCCTTGCCGGCCTTGACGCCAAGCGGCACTTCGGTCGGGACCGGATGGCCGTAGGCTCCGGTATTGGCCGTATCGAGCAATTCCATGGTGCGCAGGTTGATCTCGCCGCATTTGAGCACGATGCCCACCCAGGCCCCAAGATCCTTGTCCGTGGTGAAGGTGTCGGCCAGGGACTGATACAGAAAATCGTACACCGCCGGGTCTTCCTGACCGAGGATGGCGGCATGGTCGGCGTAGGCCGCGACGCCCTTGATGCCAAAAAGCAGCGTGTGCTTGAGCGAACGGATATCGTCGTTGGTCTCGGGGATGTCTTTGAGGCCGTGCAGGGCACCCTGGGCGACCAGACCGGCCAGATCGGCGGCGGGGGCAAACGTGGCCGGTCCTTCGGGCAACGGGGCGCTGAGTGTGGCGGCCAGGGCCGCGCGTGTGGCCACGACGCCATCGATCAGCGGCTTGAAAGCGGCCGCGTCAAAATTCACGTTGGTCAGGGTCGAAAACAGGGCTTTGGCAAAAAGCCGTCCGGTTTCGAGCGGCACGGCCACGCCTTCGGCCTTGGCCGCCACGGCCACCTGGCCGAGACCCGTCAGGGCATAGACGAGCAGATCCTGCAAGGCGGCGACATCGGGCTGTTTGCCGCATACGCCGAGTTTGTCGCAACCAAGTCCTTTGGCCGTTTGTTCGCACTGATAGCAAAACATATGTCGTCCTCCGTTTGGGTTTCGGTTCGTGTTCCCGTTTCCGTGATTCTGGGTCTACGCGGGCCGGGGCAAGCCGGGTTTGACCTAAGTCAAAAAGGTGTTTTTTTCGGAAAAAAGAAGGTTGCTCGCACTGGGGCCGGGACACAAAATCCGATCGGGACGCGGCCGCGCCGTCAAGACCGCTTCTGTCCCTCGGGCCGGTCAGAAGCGCCAAAGTGCCTGAGAAACTTTTTCGATTCCCTTAAGGATAAACAGGATGAGGGGAAAAAGGTCAAGGTAATTTTCACGCAGCCTGTGCAAGATGACAGAGGAGACGTGTGGCAGGCCACTCGCGGGTATCGTTTGGATGAACCGCGTCAAATTCTTTATCCGGAGCAGGAGCGTACAATATGATCTCTCGCAGTATGCGAACGGCAATGGTCCTTCTCATTGGGACTGTCGTCCTCGTTATCCAATCCGTATTGGTGTATATCGTCGCTGACTACAGTTTTGAAGCAAGCGTGGACTCGCGGGAGCATGAGCTTGAACTGATGGCCAATACGCTTTCCAAATCTGCCGCCGATTTCGGGACCCAGCAGATGGAGCTGGTCCGTGGCACTTCCCAGATCCCTGTGTTGCGGGAAGTCTTGCTGTCCGGAAAAGACGAGGAGGCGGCCAAGGAAATTCTCTCCGCCATGTCGCGGGCTTCAAACGACGTGAATACCCTCTATCTGTTTGATGCGCGCGGGAAACAACGGATTTTGATGATCCAGGGCAAAGCTGCCGAAAAGCTCAACGACTTGGCCGAGCGCGACTATATCAAGGCGGCCCTGTCCGGAAAGGGAGGCTTCAGCGCGGCACCGACCAAAAGTCTGGCCACGGGGAAGTTGATCGTCAGCGTCACGGCGCCGATTGTTGACGGCTCCGGCACGGTGATCGGCGGGGTGGGCATGTCCTACACCCTGGACCGATTGATCGCCAATTATATTGAATCGACCCGGATCGGGAAATCGGGATTCCCCTTTATTCTTTCTCCCAAGGGTGTGGTGGTGGCCCATCACAATCCCGACCGTCTGCTCAAAGATATTTCCAGTGAAGCGGGCATCGGGGAAATGTTGGCCAAACCGGCGGGGGAAAATACCTATCCACGGGATGGCAGCGAGAAAAAGGCCCTTTGGACGCGGGTGGCAAATTGGAACTGGGTGCTGGGATTTTCCATGGATGTGGCGGAAATCGAAGCGCCGGCCCGGCAGCAGCGCAACACGATGCTGTTTATGGCCGCGATTGCCGTTTTTGCTTTGATCGGCGTCAGTTTGCTCGCCGTGGAAAAGATCGCTGTCAACCCCATCAAAAAGCTTGAGGCCTACGCTTCGGCCGTCGCAGCCGGCAATCTGGACGCCAACCTCTCGCTTTCGCTGCACAATGAGATTGGCAAATTGGCCGACAGTCTGCGCAGCATGGTCGGGAGTCTCAAAGGTAAGATCGCCGAGGCTGACGCCAAAACCCAACTGGCCAATGAGGCTTCGGCCCAGGCGGCCAAGGCCACGCAGGAAGCCGAGGAAGCCCGGGCCGACGCCGAACGAGCCAGGACGGAAGGCATGCTGCAGGCGGCCGGCAAGCTGGAAGGCGTGGTGGAGATTGTCACCTCCGCCTCGGAACAACTGTCTGCCCAGATTGCACAGTCGAGTCAGGGGGCCCAGGAGCAAAGCGGCCGGGTGGGCGAAACCGCGACGGCCATGGAAGAGATGAACGCCACGGTGCTCGAAGTGGCCAAAAATGCTTCCCAGGCAGCCGAATCGGCCGAGAACGCCAAACACAAGGCCGAAGACGGGGCCGTCATCGTTGCCCAGGCCATCAAGGGCATCGGCGATGCCCAGACCAACGCCCTCGGCATGAAGGCGGATATGACGACGCTCGGCCATCAGGCGGAAAATATCGGCCAGATTTTAAACGTTATCTCCGATATTGCCGACCAGACCAATTTGTTGGCCCTCAATGCGGCCATTGAGGCCGCCCGGGCCGGCGAAGCCGGGCGCGGGTTCGCCGTGGTGGCCGATGAGGTCCGCAAGCTGGCGGAGAAGACCATGACGGCCACCAAGGAAGTCGGCGCAGCCATTCGCGATATTCAGGACGGCACCCGGAAGAATATCGGCAACGTGGAACAGGCCGTGGAACGCATCGACGCGGCGACCAAGCTGGCCGCCAAGTCCGGCGAGTCGCTCAAAGAAATCGTCAATCTGGTGGAGGTCACATCGGAACAGGTCCGCTCCATTGCCACCGCCGCCGAGGAACAGTCATCCACCAGCGAGGAGATCAACCGCTCCATCGAAGACATCAGCCGGATTTCGTCGGAAACCTCGCAAGGTATGCAACAATCGGCTCAGGCTGTCTCCGAGTTGGCCAACCAGTCACAAGTGCTCAAGGGGCTCATTGAAGACATGAAGCAGGATGGCGGCGCGTCGGCTGGCCATCATGCTCAGGCGTTGCCGGCCGGCCGTCAGCCAGCCTTATCCGGTGCGCGACGATAGAAGTTGTTTCCCGGGAAAGCAGCCCGGACGGTCCGGGAACTTCGTCCGTAGGGAGAACCCGGGAATCATTCCAGTTGAGACGTCGACGTAAAATCGACCTCAGGAAAACGCAAGCACGACCAAGGAGGTAGGCAATGCCTGCTTCCTCGGTCGTACTTTTGGGAGAAGGAGAGTCAATCGACTCTGCAAGAATTTTATAAAAAGAACGAGTTGAAATAATTCCCTCGCAGCTAGAGATAAATATTGGAGGGCGTTTCCTTCATGAAACACTGAAAAATGGAAAAAATTGCAAATTTTTTTCGAGGGACTTCCTGCTATGTGATCAGGGCATGCCGTAGTATTTGACGAATAAAAGGATAAACGTTATTGACTCAACGCCATTTGTTCCAGTATGTGTCAAAATTTTGAAAATAAAAGAATATACATTTTTTTACGTGTCACTCTTGTTCATGATCGTGTGTGATACGAGTCATATCCAAGTCTCAAGCTTGAATAAAATATATTTTATAGATTTAAAATAATTCTAAAAATGCGTGGGACATTTGTTCTATAAGAGTAGAACAGCCTTATTGGTTCCTTTCTTGATATATGTTGGTGCGAAGGCATATTTATTATGCCAAAATTGATAGAACAGAGGCAGGAAATGAACTTCAAAAGCATCAGACTGGCTATGGCAGTTGTAATAGGGGCTGTTGTCCTCATCATTCAATCTGTCGTTGTGTACAATGTCGCAAGCACAAATTATGATGCTGATATAGAATCAAGTCGGCATGAAATGGAATTGATGGCCGAGACCATCGCCAAATCGGCAGCAGATTTCGGGGCGCAGCAGATGGAATTGGTGCGTGGCGCCTCAAAGGATCCTGTATTGCGGGAAGTATTACTTTCCGGAAAGGAACAACCGGCTGCCACAGAATTAATCGCGGCCATGTCGTGCGCCTCAAAAGACGTCAATTCTTTCTACCTGTTCGATAAGCAGGGCGTACAGCGAATCTTGATGCTTCAGGGAAAACCCGCCAAGTTGAATAATTTGATGGAACGAGACTATATACAGGCGACGCTTTCCGGAAAGGATGGCTATGGCAGTGTGCCAATTAAAAGTATTACGACGGGAAAACTTATTGTCAGCGTTTCAGTGCCAGTCCTGGATGACGCCGGCAATGTGATCGGCGGGGTGGGCATGTCGTACCTGTTGGATCGGTTGATCGCCAACTATATTGTCTCCACCCGGGTGGGGGAAACAGGCTCTCCGTATATCCTGTCTCCCAAGGGCATTGTCGTGGCCCATGCCAAGCCCGAAAGGTTGCTTAAGGATATCTCGACAGAGTCGGGTACAGCGGAAATGCTGGCCAAACCCAAGGGGGATGCTTCCTACGTGCGTGAGGGGAAGGCCCGTGAGGCGGTTTGGACGCATGTTCCGGGATGGGATTGGGTGCTGGCTTTTGGTATGGACGTGGATGAAATCGCCGCACCGGCCCGGGAGCAGCGCAATTCCATGTTGCTTATGAGCGCGCTTGGCGTTTTGGCCCTGGTCGGCGTCAGTTTGTTCGCCCTGGAGAAAATCGTCGTCAAACCTATCGTGACCCTCAAGTCCTACGCCTCGGAAGTCGCAGCCGGTAATCTGGACGCTCCTCTGTCATTTTCCCTGCAAAATGAAATTGGTAAATTGTCTGAGAGTCTGCGCAGCATGGTTGGGAGTCTCAAAGGCAAAATCGCCGAGGCTGACGCCAAAACCCAACTGGCCAATGAGGCTTCGGCCCAGGCGGCCACGGCTACTCAGGAGGCCGAGGAAGCTCGCACGGCCGCTGAACGGGCCAGGGCGGAAGGCATGCTGCAGGCGGCCGGCAAGCTGGAAGGCGTGGTGGAGATCGTCACCTCCGCCTCGGAGCAACTGTCCGCCCAGATTGAACAGTCGAGTCAGGGGGCTCAGGAGCAAAGCGGCCGGGTGGGCGAAACCGCGACAGCCATGGAAGAGATGAACGCCACCGTGCTCGAAGTGGCCAAAAATGCTTCCCAGGCAGCCGAATCGGCCGAGAACGCCAAACGCAAGGCCGAAGACGGGGCCGTCATTGTGGCTCAGGCCATCAAAGGCATCGGCGATGTCCAGGCCAATGCCCTCAGCATGAAGGCGGATATGACGACGCTTGGCCAACAGGCCGAAAACATTGGTCAAATTTTAAACGTCATCGCCGATATTGCCGACCAGACCAATTTGTTGGCTTTAAACGCGGCCATTGAGGCCGCCCGGGCCGGCGAGGCCGGGCGTGGGTTTGCCGTGGTGGCCGACGAAGTCCGCAAACTGGCGGAAAAGACCATGAGCGCTACCAAAGAGGTTGGTGCGGCTATCCGTGGCGTCCAGGATGGCACGCGGAAAAATATCGACAACGTGGAGCAGACGGTGGATCGCATCGGCGCGGCAACCAGTCTGGCCGGCAAGTCCGGCGACTCGCTCAAAGAGATTGTCGCCCTGGTGGAGGTCACGTCGGAACAGGTGCGTTCCATTGCCACCGCCGCCGAGGAACAGTCGTCCACCAGCGAGGAGATCAACCGCTCCATCGAAGACATCAGCCGGATTTCGTCGGAAACTTCGGAGGGCATGCAGCAATCGGCCCAGGCCGTTTCCGAGTTGGCCAATCAGTCGCAGGTGCTCAAGGGACTGATTGATACTATGAAGCTTGATGGTGGAGCGCAGACGGGCCGCCATCCCCAGGCGTTGCCGGCCGGTGGCCGGCTGTAGCCGATAGCCGCAGGAAAAAACGAAATGTTGTCGGGGGCGCGCAGGCGGCCCCGGCCTTTTTTGGCCGGGGTTTTGGACCGGCAGGGTTGCAGGCAAAGGG
>Ga0183100_1000242_pt1 | contig 58639 bp, 42 predicted proteins | sample Biomet2_FD_127789 | JGI IMG/M metagenome (GOLD analysis project Ga0183100, IMG submission 127789) | Microbial communities from bioreactor (seeded with anoxic lake sediment) at LBNL, California, USA - Biofuel metagenome 2 | ecosystem: Engineered > Bioreactor > Anaerobic > Unclassified ...
ATCAATCTCGTTTCAGTTATTACTGCTTACTGTTTCTTTGACAATAAGCCACAAGCTCTCTCCGGATATGAAATCTTGAAAACAAATCAACCTTCTTTTTTCTAATTTCTTATCCCGAACTCAGGTATATCTTAAAAAAGGATTTACAAAGAACAATAACCTGATTATTCTGGTCCTGTAAATTGAAAAATTTGATTAACTTTGCATATATGAAAATTTTGACAGCAATACAAATGGCCAAGCTTGACGATTACACAATCAAGCATGAACCCGTCACTTCCATCAATCTCATGGAACGGGCTGCAAATGCCCTTTGTGACCAAATAAGAACTATTTGTAAACCTACGGCTTCTCTCAAAATCTTTGCCGGACCCGGAAATAATGGCGGCGACGCACTCGCCGTGGCCCGCTTATTGGCGAAGGAGTATGAAATAGAGGCTTTCCTCTTCAATACCTCCGGGCATCTGAGCAACGACTGTGAAACCAATGCAAAACGACTCAAAGAAGGCAACTCCGGCGTAATTTTTCACGAAATTACAAATCAGTTCGAAATGCCTAACCTCAGTAAAAACGATTGGGTAATTGACGGTCTTTTCGGTACTGGTCTCAATAAGCCCCTGTCAGGCGGTTATGCACTTCTCACCAAATTTATCAACCGCTCCGAAGCTGGCGTCATCTCGATAGACATTCCCTCCGGACTGATGTGCGAAGACAATTCGTACAATGTGCCGGCTAACATTATAAGAGCTAACTATACCCTTACCATTCAATGTCTGAAACCCGCTTTCCTTATGGCAGACAACCAACAGTTTGTGGGACAGCTAAGAGTTTTGAGCATCGGCTTGCTTGAAGACGAAGTAGCCTTTGAACAAATGCCCTATGCCCTACTACAACAAAAGGATGCGAAAAAGTTCTTGAAGCAGCGTAGCCCCTTTGGAAACAAAGGCTCTTTCGGACACGGCCTACTCATTGCCGGCAGTTATGGCATGGCCGGCGCTGCAATTATTGCGGCACGTGCGTGCATGCATTCTGGAATCGGTAAACTTACCATTCATACTCCGAAAGCCAACAATTCCATTCTTCAAATGGCTGTGCCCGAAACCGTGCTCCATCACGACGAGGAGAATTATTTTTTCACTACACCAGTAAAAATGGATGGCTTCGACGCCTTGGCCATTGGTCCCGGACTTGGAGAAAAGAAAGATACGGCAGTAGCGTTTATCGAGCAAATCAGCCATACTCAAAAACCCATTGTGATTGACGCCGACGGTTTGAACATTCTGGCGGACCACAAAGGTTGGATTCAACAAATTCCAAAGAACTCCATCCTGACTCCTCACCCGAAGGAATTTATGAGGCTCTTTGGAAACAGTCTGAGCGCTTTTGACATGCTAAATCAAGCTCGCGAACAAGCTGAGCACCAAATGATTTATATTATTTTAAAAGGTCATCATACAGCCATCTGCTGCCCAAACGGAAAAATCTATTTCAACTCCACGGGAAACTCGGGTATGGCAACTGCAGGCAGCGGCGATGCCCTTACCGGCATTCTACTCTCACTCCTGTCACAAGGTTACCAAACGGAGAATGCCTGCAAACTAGCGGTTTATCTGCACGGACTGGCAGGTGATCTTGCTGCTAAAGAACTTACAGAAGAAGGCATGACGGTAAACGATTTGATTCACTTCCTGCCTTATGCCATTAAGAATTTAAAAAATTAAAGTTGTGAAAATTACTACTTTCATTTCAACCTGCTTTCTACTGTGCTCACTTTCTGCACAAGCCCAAACGGAGGTTTCTAAATTCATTCCCGGAGTGACTCCTGAGGGCGTCACCTACTGTCTCCCCAAAACAGCTTTGAAAGTGACCATCATTGCCTCGCGCACCACTGTTACCCCGGGTGATTTTAAAGATTTTGCGGAACGTTATCTCAAGTTAAATAACGTGACGCAGACCACAGAAACACAATGGAAAATTAATAAAATATATATTTCTCCCTATGGTGTACCAGACACTTCTAAATTCTTTTCCATACCCCTGAAAAAGAAAACTGTCGCCCCGTTGGTAGGCCTTACTAAAAGCGGCATCATCACCGCCATCAATACAGAGGGACAGGAGGACCCTATGCCAGACGTACCCGAAATTAACAAAACAGAAAAATCGTCGCTGAAACCACGCGACTACATGACACAAGAAATTCTCTACGCTGGCAGTAAAACCAAGATGGCAGAGCTCACTGCAAACGAAATTTATGATATTCGCAATAGTCGTAACGAACTCTCCAAGGGACAGTCGGACAACATGCCCAAAGACGGGGAACAATTGAAACTTATGATTAATCAATTGAACACGCAAGAGGAAGCCCTGCTGCAACTCTTTAAAGGAACAACAGAAGAAGAAACCAAAACGTTTATGCTCAACTTTGTGCCGCAAGGAGAAGTAGTAAAGCAGATTCTGTTCCGTTTCTCTGATGAGCTGGGACTGGTGGAAAGCGACGACCTTGCAGGCGCTCCTGTTTACATCGATATCACGGACAAGAAAACCCTTCCCGCTCCGGTTGAAAACCCAAAAATCAAAAAGGCCGACGAACAGGCCGTACGCTACACCCTGCCCAGCGATGTATACGTGAAGATTTATAACCGTGAAGGTACCCTGGCAGAACTGACGACCCCCATGGGGCAATTTGGACGTACGGAAATTTTGAGTAACGAACTCTTGAATAAGCGCACAAGCACTCACGTCACCTTTTACTCCACCACAGGAGCCTTGAAAAAGGTTTCGGACGACACAGGAGGACAATAATAACGGGGAAACCATCTATTTTCAGTTCCATGAAAAGCGTTTTTTATAAAACTCACGGTACTTGTTCTGAATATATTCAGGTGCAAGCCGACGAAAATAAAAAAATAAGCGATATACGCGTCATTGGTGGTTGCAACGGTAATTTAAAAGGTATTTGCATTCTTCTTAAAGGCATGGATTTGGAGGAGGTCAAAAATAAATTCACCGGCATCTGCTGTGGCAACAAGGAAACCAGTTGTCCCGACCAAATAGCTAAAGCTATCGAGGACTTGGAAAAACAGTACTAATTTTTTCTCGTCAAGAAATCCTATTTTCTATACTTGTCTAGTAAAAATAGAGGACAAGTATTGTTTTTATTACCATTGTTTTTCAAAAAGGAACTTTCAAATAATTCACTTCCTCCCACTCAGAAACTTTTATACAACTGTATCATTTCTTTTAGTGAATTTAGGGAAGAGACACAGGTCCGGGCATTGGCAGGAACATAATATTTGGACCTTTTTAGGACAACAAACACCCTTGAATTATTTTTCAAGGGGAGTATGAAAAGCAAAAAACTATTATCGAAGGAGTTTTGTTTTTATAAAGACAAAAAGAGAGCAGACAAAAGAAAAATCTTGAGTCTGCTCTCCATTATAAAAAATTAGTAGCTAGCTAGTCCAAATTTGCCAATTTATCATTGGAAGCCAGAACATCCAAAATCTTGTGTTTGTAGAGTTCTGTCATCAAATCGCGAGCCGGTCCGCAATATTTACGAGGATCGAATTCTCCGGGTTTGTCATTGAACACTTTGCGAACAGCAGCAGTGAAAGCCAAACGGGAATCGGAATCGATGTTGATCTTGCAAACGGCGCTCTTGGCAGCCTTACGCAGTTGTTCTTCTGGAATACCTACAGCATCGGGCAGTTTGCCGCCATTTTCGTTGATCATGTCGACATATTCCTGTGGAACGGAAGAAGAACCATGCAAAACAATGGGGAAGCCGGGTAGTTTCTCCATAACAGCATCGAGTACATCGAAAGCCAAAGGAGGAGGAACAAGAAGACCTGTCTTCGGATCACGCGTACACTGTTCGGGTTTGAATTTGTAAGCACCGTGAGAAGTACCGATAGAGATAGCGAGGCTGTCTACACCGGAACGTTTGGAGAAGTCAATCACCTCTTCAGGTTTGGTGTAGTGAGATTCCTCAGAAGCAACTTCGTCTTCAACACCAGCCAAAACGCCCAACTCACCTTCTACAGTAACATCATACTGATGCGCATATTCAACAACTTTACGTGTTAAAGCGATATTCTCTTCGTAAGGAAGAGAGGAACCGTCGATCATAACGGAGCTAAAACCGAAGTCTACACAACTCTTGCACAGTTCGAAACTATCACCGTGATCCAGATGGAGAACAATTTCAGGATTTTTGCAACCAAGTTCCTTAGCATATTCTACAGCTCCTTGAGCCATATAACGCAGTAAAGTCTGATTCGCATAGTTGCGGGCTCCTTTGGAAACCTGTAGTATAACCGGGCTTTTCAATTCGGAAGAGGCCTTAACAATAGCCTGAAGTTGCTCCATGTTATTAAAGTTGAATGCCGGAATAGCATAACCACCATTAATGGCTCTTCTGAACATCTCGCGAGTGTTCACTAAGCCTAAAGTTTTGAAATCTACCATGATATTTGTTTTTATACGGATTATTTTCATCGCAAATTTACAAAAAACATTGTAATCTGTGTATGCCCTCGGGTGATATTTGTAAGATAATCTTTCTATAAAAAAGGAGCCTTTGGTTGAAGGGGGCTGTATGCAGGCATTTTGTTAAGTGAACTATGAAAAAGAGACTTTATCCAGATGGTGCGCAACGCAGATAGAAACGCCAAAGCTAAAAGCGTTCCGATTCAATTCAAATGACCCGAAAGGCTCAACCAAATCTCGGTTCTAACCTCTTTCGGCATATAGGGATAAATACGGGAATATTGTTTCAAATTCATCGAAAGACGTTTCCACCACGATTTTTTCTTTCCCAATTTTAGCCAGTAACCAAAATTGCCCGCATCCATGACGATTTCCATCAATTTTTCCTCTGTTTCACCGTAAGCGTCCTTTTGATAATCGTAGGGCACTTCCTCAGGGGGCAACCCCAAATAGAGGACCGCAGCAGCAGCTACAGCATTTGCCATTTTGCGCATTTCGAGTTTGTCAAACCAACGGCAAAGTTTCTCTCTATCAATTTGGTCATGGAATCGATGCATTGTCAACGTGATGTCACAAAGTTGCCGAAGTCCCACACCACTCATAATCAAATGTTTTGAAAAGTGAACAATTTGATAAAGCAGTCCCAACGTTCTGGGCAACACCTCCAAATTAACATCATTAATCTTCACAAAGTCCGAAATGTTTTTAAGATCAAGTTCCTTATCGACAATCTCTTCCATTCGACGCGCCAACGACTTGTTATAAAATTTCAACAGGGACAAATGGTTTTCAATAATGGCACCTTTCCATTCAAAATCCATCAAATGGCTTCGGCCATGAACGTAATTTGTGCCCTGTGTATTCTTCTGAACCCAATCATACAGTTTCTCATCGTAATCGGGTACAAAAATATCAATATCGCCAAAAACACGTAATTCAGGATGATCGTAAAGCATGGCCACTTCCTGTCCTTTGAGTAAAATGGGATGATAGCCCAGGTCCTTATATATTTTGAAAATTTCACAGGTACTTTCATTTAACATCCTATTCATTTTTTCATAATAAACCACCCTACCAAAAAGTTTCATGAGCATTTGCTGCGGGGGTCTCAAATCATGAGGTAACTGTGAAGCAGCATTATAAAGCAAACCCGAGACCGTTTGTTTTTTGGCTAATTCCAATTGTTCTTTCCAACCAGAGCGGGTAAGAATGCCGTGCGGATAGTCCCCGCCAAGCAATGCAAAGCGAATAAAACCCAGGAAATGTCGTTCGTTAACAGTCATTCTCCTGTTATAAATCTTCCAGCATTCTTTTCAGGACTACGGTAGCAGAAATTTCACGGTTGGCAGCTTCGGGAATTACGAGCGAGGTGGGAGCTTCGATGACGTCGTCTGTGACAATCATATTGCGCCTTACGGGGAGGCAATGCATAAAGAAGGCATCGTTCGTTACAGCCATGTGTTTGGCATCGACGGTCCAACTCATATCCTTATTGATCACTTTTCCATAATCTTCGGGGCGCGTCACACCAGGGCAGCTCCAGTTCTTGGCATATACGAAATCGGCACCTGCCAAGGCCTTCATCTGATCATATTCAACGCAAGCACCGGAAACAAACTGCGGATCCAATTCGTAACCCTCAGGATGAGTCACCACAAAATCCACATCGGCAGCGAGCATCCATTGAGCAAAACTATTTGGTACGGCCTGCGGCAATGCCTTTGGATGGGGAGCCCACGTCATCACCACCTTGGGACGTCTTAATCTTCTATATTGTTCAATGGTAATCAGATCAGCAAAAGCCTGCAAAGGATGGACCGTGGCACTTTCCATGGAAAAGACCGGACGACCGCTATATTTGATAAACTGCGTCAAAATTTCCTCCGTGTAATCGGCTTCACGAGTTTCAAAACGGGCAAAAGTACGCACGCCGATCAAGTCGCAATATTGGGCCATTACGGGAATAGCCTCCAAGAGGTGTTCACTTTTGTCTCCGTCCATCACGACTCCGCGCTCCGTTTCCAGTTTCCATGCACCCTGATTGATGTCGAGCACAATCACGTTCATGCCCAGGTTCATCGCAGCTTTCTGTGTACTTAAACGCGTCCGCAAACTATTGTTGAAAAAAATCATCAACAACGTTTTATTCTTCCCCAAACCTTGATACTTAAAGTGGTCCTTTTTGATCTCAAACGCTTCTTTAAGAGCTTCTTCAAAATTGCCTAAATCCGAGGCATAACGAAATTCTTTCATCTTTTTATCTATTTCTTTATTCTCTCATTCATTGTTAAATGGGGCGCTGCAAAGCGTTTTACCCACTTTTTCGTTGTAAAATTATAATTTTATTTCCATTTACTCATCAACACCATCTATAAAACTTTATCCCGAAGAATTATAAAAAAAGAAAGAAAATCTGCTTTTAATATTTTAAATAATTATCTTTGTAGCGAACTGTAAAATCAAGTCACAATGAAAAAGTATCTATTATTTATTGCAACATTTGTTTTGATCTTCAACAGCAGTTGCGCCCAGCAAAAGACTAAACCTGTTGTATCACCAAAAAAGACAGACGTCACGCTGGTGCAAGTTCCTGAAAATACGGCGACCGACAAACTGCTTGCAGCCATCGAAAAGCCATATAAAGGCAAAGTGATTTTAATTGATTTTTGGGCTACATGGTGCGGTCCCTGCATGATGGCCATGAAACAAATAGATCCTATCAAAGAAAAATATTTGAAAGAGAAAAAGAATATTGCCTTTGTTTACATAACGGGCGAAACGTCTCCCCTGCAAAATTTCAACGAGGCCATTCCCAATATCAAAGGATTCCATTACCGCCTCACCAATGCCCAATTCAGTGGTCTCCTGAAAGATCTCGGCATCAAAGGCATTCCGAGCTACCTCATTATTAACAAAGACGGCACGAAATCTTACGACAACATTGCCGAAGGCGGTTATCCCGGAGATGATATCATTACTTCTGAAATTGATAAAGCACTAACAAAATAATCTTATCTCATTTAAACAACAATCCGAAAAACGCGCCTTCCTATCTTTGATTTGGCGCGTTTTTACTTATCTATCTAATCATGAAAAGAACTTTGTTGCTATTTTCCTTTGTCTTAACCACCCTGACACTTTGGGCTGAAAACGGTACTGATTTTGAAACACAAATACGTGTTATCAACCGAATTACAGATCTTAAACCACTTTCAAACTCCGTAGGCTACACGGCGAAATTCGTCCTAAACTTCTCTCAACCACTCGATCACCGAAATCCCGAAAAAGGACAATTCTCACAGCGCGTCATCCTGATGCACCGCGCAACAAATCGCCCCACCGTGATTGTGACAGAAGGTTATAACGCAGATTACGCCCTCTCGCCAAACTATCTAGAAGATCTTTCCAGTTTATTCAATACAAACGTGATTTTTGTAGAACATAGATTTTTTGCAGCATCGACACCCACACCCTGCAACTGGCAATATATGACAGAGCAAAATGCCATGAACGACCTGCATGACATTGTTTCCGCCTTTAAAACCATTTACCACAACAAATGGATCAGCACCGGCATCAGCAAAGGTGGACAAACTTGCATGGAGTTTCGCACCTTCTATCCCAACGATGTAGACGTGTCCGTACCTTATGTAGGACCTCTCTGCTACGCTGTTGAAGACGGGCGCCACGAGCCTTTTCTGCGTGAAGACGGTACAAAACTGGACCGCAAACGTATTCAAGACTTCCAAACAGAAATTCTTTCACGTAAACAACGCCTGCTCCCCGCTTTCGAAGCCCACTGTCTCAAGGACAAACTGCAGTTTAACATCCCCATGCGCGATGTATTCGATTACTGCGTACTTGAATATAATTTTGCCCACTTTCAATGGGGTACGCCAACTGCAAAGATTCCAGATGCATCCGCATCAGACTCCACTTTCCTGCAGGAATTACTTACCATCTCAAGACCAAACTATTTTTCTCCCAACAAGGACTTTACACCCTTTTTCTATCAGGCAGCCTATGAACTTGGATATTATGGATACGACATGAAACCCTTTAAAAAATGGATGTCCATCAAAACTACCCGAGATTATCTTCACCGCATCATGCTGCCCGACTCCCTGAACAACGTGAAATATCATAAACAACTCTCGCGCACCGTCACGAAGTTTTTGTTGAAAAACGACCCCAGAATGATTTTCATCTATGGGCAGATTGATCCCTGGACAGCTGCCGGTGTAACTTGGTTGAAAGGGAAACAAAATATACACGTCTTCATCCAACCCGGAGGCTCGCACCTTTCGCGCATCAACAACATGCCTTCCACGCTACGCGAAGAAATTCTTAAAATCTTGTCAGACTGGCTTGGTGAAAAACCACAGCAACAGCAAAAAGCAGCTTAAAAAAACCAGAAACTATTTTTTCAGACCGCACAACAAAATATACGGACAGTAATCACAGTTTGAATTTTTTTGAAACAGAAAGGGCGCCGTGCGCATTTTCCCGATAAAGTTTTGCAACTCCGTGCGGAAACTTTCCAACTCTTCCTCCTTTGAAATGGGAAGAGCTTTTGGATCACCCAGATTGGTTTCGGGATCGTAATTTTCATGACTTATTTTTTGGGCAAAATAGATGGTTGGCTGGGCATATTGTCCTGTATGGAGCTGATAAAGCAGTTCATAGAGCAAAGTCTGCATGACGTAGTTGTGGTCATTATTTCGGAAGAGAGACTCCGCATCCTTGGCAGACATTTTAGAACGATTATATCCTCCCGTTTTATAATCCACCACGCGCGTTTTAGCACCCACATGATCCACGCGGTCAATCTTTCCGTTGATTTTGGTATTCGGGTCCAACACGCCTTCTATTTTCTGCTCCGTAGAAATAATGGATAGCCCTTCATCAGAAGCCACTTGAGCATCATATTTCAAAACCCGTTGCAGATAATCACGTATTACGTCCGCTTCCAACTGATGTTCCTCGACCCGATACAACTGTTCGCCGTTTTTCTCAGTGACAAGAATAGGATTATTCTTTGCATCCTCCGCACTCACAGTTTCAAAAGCCTCCCTGATAAATATTTCCAACTTCAAGATATTTTCAGACAGACTTTTCAATTCCGCACTCTCAATGACAACCTGTCCGGCCTGCGGATTCTGTTTCCTGAAATCCGCATAAATACATTCTGCGGCGCGATGAAAAATACTCCCAAAAGTATTGTTGGGCAAAATGTCCGATAACTCGGGCAACTTCTTCATTTTGGCAAGATGCGAAAAGAAGTATTTCATGGGGCAATCAATATATTCTTCAAGAGCTGAAGCCGATAAATTCAAAGCACGCTCCTGCATGATCTCCCGACTCTTCGTCTCGTCCAATCCGAGATCTTTTTGTTCAATCACGGCGGACTGTTCCTTCAAAGAAAAACAATGAACGGGAATCTTTGTCTGAAGTAGGATTTGCAACATAAAGCGAGACATCTCTCCACAATGTTTGTCGCCATCCGTTGATTCGTTATAAACCAAGGTGATGTGCCTACTACGCTGCAAGAGACGGAAGAAATTGTAAGCATAAACCTCACTTTGTTCGTCTCCTGTCATGATGTGGTAATGTTTTCGCAAATCGTACGGGATAAAAGATCGGTCAGAAAACGCTTTCGGCACAATGCCATCGTTAACGGACAGCATCAGCAATTCGTCAAAGTCCAAATTTCGCGTTTCCAACATCCCCATCACCTGCAGTCCCGACGCGGGCTCTCCATGAAAAGGAATGGACAACGTGGCGAATATCTGTCGCAACAAACTTAACAACGTGCGGCGATTCACGACCAGCATACCGTCTTTCGCAAAATTCATCACGCGATTTATCGTGGTGAAACATTGGAAATAAGATTCCGCCGTAAGTTGTCCCATCCACGTTTGTTCTCCATTTTGCTTCATCTCTTCCTGAGCCTGCTGCTGCAGAGCGAAAGCCAATTGTTGAAGTAAAAAAACCTGTTCCGTCTCCTTCTGCGCTGTTTCAGCGTGTTCAAAAAAATGCGACATGAAAGCAAAAGCCGGAGTGTGAGTCATCGGGAATCCTTTTGTGATATTCACTTCTCGAACTTCCTCCGGCAAACTATGTATAACAGGTTGCAGCACAGTCTCGTCACAAAGTACAACTGCCGTACGGCGCTCCTCCTCTTTGGTTATATTTTTTTTGAGCCAATCGGTTGCAAAACGCGTTTGTCCAGTATCTGAAGTCGCCGCCACGAACTCTATGAAAGATTCGCGCCCTTCCAAATTGTCGAATAAATCCTCCGGCAATTCATTCGGGAAAGATTTCATATTGTCCTTCAAGATTTTGCCAAAAGACAACGCGGCGAACGCCCCCACATACATTTTATCATAATCCCAATAATAAAGACTCTTGCCTTCATTTTTAATAAATTCAAACAGTTGCCACTCTGCCGGGACCAACATATTGAATCCCACAAAAGCGTATCGATCAAACCTGTCTGACAATTTGATCTTGCCGTTTTTTAAACCGTCTATTACACGTCGCTGCCTCGCACCTTCATAAGCTTCTCCATCTTTCTCCAAACACTCGTTGAAAGCAACATATACCTGATATAAACGACTCCATAATTGTTCGAAATCGTTTTTCAGCGCACTATTACTTTTCAAAGTTTCCACCAAAGGTTTCAAATTGGTTCGGTCTTCTTCAGAAAGTTTTTCCCAATCTTTCACGGCACTCCACGTAGTGAACATTTCAGCTGCATCGACCATACTTCGGTCTATATTTGAAAAATCAGAGAGCAACTGAGTTCCCCAACCATAAAAGAAATCCAAGGAGAGCTCTTTTCCGCCTCCTTGCACCACCACCTGATAAATCCGATAAAGCGTACAAACCGCCTTAATGTCGTCTGTCTTTCGCAAGGGAGAAAGGGAATCAAAAAGATCGTTGATCGTAAGATATTGTGGTGCCCACACCGGTAGCGATTCATGCTGCGACATCAAATAATCATCAAAGAAGATCCCCGCCCTCTTATTTGGAAAAACTACCGCTACGCGGCTCAAATCATTCCGGTATTTCTTGCGGAGATCGTCCGCTACATATTTAAGAAACTGCATTCCCCTTTATTCTATATTTAATGGTCAAAAGTCGAAGAAGGTTCCACTGCAACGGTTTTCCCTTCATAAACATACCAGAGAAAACCTTTCACTCTGCGACGCCCCATCCGGGTGAGCAAGGTCATGTATTCACCCACCTGTTCTTCGTAGTCCGGTTTGGGCACACCAAATTTATAATCTATCACCATCGTTTCTTCACCCCTCATCATTACACGGTCCGGGCGACGTTTACAAAGAGTTCCGTTGGCATCCCGCGTCAGTATGTTGCATTCGCGAAACAATGTCCAAGAGGGCTCAAACCATTCCAGTACCTGAGGATTCTTCCATCCACGGTCAATAATGGCGCGGATGGACTTCTCGCGTTCCTCCGTATCTATCAATCCTTCGTCTCTGAAACTCTTCAACACACTCTCAACATCTTCCGGGGTACGAATGGAAGAAAAAATCTGATGGCACAAGTTACCCTGCCGAATATATTCATTCTGTTGGCGTTCCTCGTCATTTTCAAGAGGTCGGATAAAATCGTGCGAACGATTGGATTGCCGAAATTTCATGCGACCTTGATTGTTGCTCATCAACACATTCAAATTTGTTCGCGGCAGAGACAACCGATTTTCGGCTTTATCTACAGGTACTTCTTTTTTCAGCATTTCAAAAGTTCCTTTCTTTATGGCCTGAATAAAGTTGTCTCCTCCATCAAAGCGCGCAACAGCCTCTTCCTGCCCCGAAACCAAGGCCATTAAATCCCCCACCGTACTGAGAGTTTTCATTTTCTTTTCGCAACCGGAAAATACGAACATATTCTCCTTCGCCCGCGTGAAAGCCACATAAAGCAAATTCAAATTGTCTATTCTTCTTTTATAATGCTCTTGCGCATAATCGTCCCGATAAATCGTTTCCGAGAGGTCCTTTCCGGGAGATACGGGCAACAAAGTGTTTACCTGATTATAGGGTTCTCTTTCTGGTCTGCACCAAATCACATCACCGTTCACGCTGCTTCGCCCCGCGTTCTTATCTTTTTCGAGTTCCCAATCGCAGAGAGGCAAAAACACAGTACGAGCCTCCAGTCCTTTCACCTTGTGGATCGTCATGATGCGAATGCCCTTACTCACAGCCGGAGCGGGAATTGTTTTATTATTCAAGGTGTCGTCCCAATACTCCAAAAACAAAGTTGCGTCCGAAGCATTGTCACTTAGAAAAGCCAACATCTCATCCATAAACGCGAACACATAACTATCGTCTTCCACAACGCGGCGTCCTTCGGCATTATAGAGGAACAAGCGCATCAACTCCTCCGTCATTTCATAAAGAGGTTTGCTCATCAATTTTTTCCTGTCGAAACCCGCAGGAAGAAATTGCTCCGGCTTTTCCATGAAATCCTTCCATTCCAGATGCTGCTCCAATACTTCGTTTTGATAATGGCGCACCAAATAAACAAGGGCTACTTTGTCTGCCAAATTTATTAAATAGCGCAGGGCACAAACAAGCATCTCCACAGACACGGAACTACTTAATTTAAAGGCATCGGAACTGACCAACATCACCCCCTTATATGCTTCTTGGTGTGCATTCAGATAAGACGTCACCTGATAAATTCTTTTTTTATCCCTCAACAGGATCATCATGTCCGCTTCCGACATGCCTTTTTTCAGCAATGCCAATATCTCATCGAACATGTCGCGCAACTGGTTTTCTACTATTTCATCCTTATCTTTCGTTTCCTCCGCCTTTCTTTCACTTGAAAACGGATAAATGCGCACATCCACCAATCCTTGTCTCTCCTCACGATGACAAAAGTCCTGCAACTTTTCCGGTTTAAAATGCTCCTCATAAATCTCTTCAATGCCGTTCGGAGCTACTTGTAATTGATGGGTAGGGATGCTCTCCGCTAGTTTATCCAACTCGGCAGCAGCTTTGGGAAAGAATTCCATATTAAATTCCACCACATTCTGTTCGCTGCGGAAATTGCGTGTCAAAGACTCCACACTGCCGCGTCCATCATTAAAATAAGGTTTCAATGCCTCCTGCCGAATGTTTTTCAGAATATCCCAATCTCCCCCACGAAAACGATAGATACTTTGTTTCACATCACCCACCAACAGCGTGGTTCCCCCACGACTAAGTATTTCGTTCAACAACGGTAGAAAATTCTCCCACTGCACGTGCGAGGTATCCTGAAATTCATCTATCATGACGTGACTAAACCTTACCCCGGCCTTTTCAAGCACAAACATCGTATCCGTACCCTGTTCCAAAATCTTCCGCAACAGGATCGGCGTCATCGATAACAAAATTCTATTCGCTTCGCGGTTATCTTCGTCAACGGCCTTGGAAATGCTATTCAGTAAACTCAATTCATTTAAATTCTGCGTCGTAGATTTAAAATTCAGCTCGTAAATCCGACATTCCCCACAAAGTTCGTTCATTTCCAGAATTAAGTCACTGAGTTCTTCTGCCGTACCGGGACCCTCATAAGTGTTTTTGAATTTATCACTCCCCATATAATCCGAAGCCGAATTTGAAATTCCCTTGAAATATTCAGTACCGGAAATTTCATTCGCCAAACTCTTCCTGACTCTCTTCACAAAACCGATGGACCACCTTGTTTGATTGCCATTTCCACATTTCCAATTGTCGCCATATATCTGATCATATTTCTGCACCAATTTCTTCATTTCAACCACAGCCTGCGCGTCCTTCGAAGTTTTCAGCAGTTTAATATAATCTTCAAACCTTTTGTCCTTTTCCAAATAACCTTCTATCTGATCCTTTTCTTTCAGGTACGTGTCATTATAAAGCATGATTTTGGAAAGCTGTTTCAATTGTTTCCGAACGTCCCAGCCTTTTTCATCTTCCATTTTCTGACGAATCATCTTGCGGATTCCTATCTTAGTTTCGCTATCTAACATTTCCAAATGCGAAACCATCTTGTCTATCACCCGGTCTATCACATCCTGGTCATTCAGTTCCACTTTAAAATTTGTCTGCAATCCCGCAATTCGCGCCACTTCACCCAGAAGCATTTGCAAGAAAGCATCTATCGTAGTGACCGTAAAATGGTCATAATCCTCCAAGATAGATTTCAATTGCCTGGCAGCCATTTTCTGAATCACTTCGAAAGACTCGTTTTGATGATTTTCAGACATAAACTCCCGAACCTTCGCCATAAAAGGTTGCATGTCCACAGCATCCGTATCCATGGACAGCGCATACAGATTACTCAAAATGCGCGCCTTCATTTCCGCCGTAGCCTTTTTGGTAAATGTCACCGCCAAAATGCTCCGCGGACTTTGTCCATCCAGCAACAACGCTATATATCTGGCTGCCAATGTAAATGTCTTTCCGCTTCCGGCAGATGCACTATACACGGTTAATGGTTTCATCTGCTTTTTCCTGATTTCCATCTTTTTCCTTGTATTATCACTGTTCGCAAAATTTTTCATGAACATCATCTCACAAAAATAAAAAAAAATAATGAAAAGCATACCCTCATTCTAATAAAACATGCCCCACGAATTTTACGAAGGGCACACTCTGGAAAAGGGGTTCAGTCGGTAAAGTTGTGGATTTAACAAATTGCGGTTATTAGAAATCGCCCATTTAATGCTTCCGTCGGAGTTAATCACTTATTTCAAGAGAACTAAATCCAGCACAGAAAGAGTATTCTTTCATTATTTGGCTGAAATTCTATCAGAATATAGTGTTCCAAATAAAATGTTACTTCTCATTCTATGTGACGCGGGGCGTTTCTTTTGTAACGCACTGCGTCATCAATTTTTATAGAGCAAGTAAGAATTTGAAAAACACGATCGATTATACAGATTTTATGGGCGAATTTGTCCATGGCCAGTAATAAGCCACTTGTACGTTGTAATTTCCTCCAAACCCATGGGACCACGAGGCCCCAACTTCTGCGTACTGATGCCGATCTCGGCACCAAGCCCAAACTGACCACCATCCGTAAAGCTGGTTGGTGTGTTTACATAAACGCAGGCAGCATCCACTTGATTCTGAAAAATACGGGCATGATCCATATCCTCCGTGACAATGCTCTCACTGTGGCCGGAACCGTAGCGCGCAATATGCGCCAAGGCCTCCTCCAAAGAAGAAACCGCACACACTGCCATACGCAGTGACATGAACTCCGTGCCAAAACTATCGGCATCTGCCGCACGCAACAAGTGGGCCGGATATTTTCCCTCCAGAGCAGCAAACGAAGCGGCGTCAGCTTGTAATTCCACGCCCTTCTGCGCCATCGTAGAACACAGCGTTGCCAAATCTTTCAGACGCGATTGGTGCACCAACAAACAATCCAACGCATTGCATACCGCGGGACGACGCGTTTTGGCATTATCAATAATTTTACGCCCTATTTCCAAATCTCCGAACTCATCAAAATAGGCATCTACCACGCCCGCTCCCGTTTCAATACACGGCACCTTGGCTTCCTGACGAACAAACTGTATCAGCTGGCGTCCACCACGCGGAATAACCAAATCCACGTAGCCAACGGCCTGAAGCAGTTCCCCTGTAGCCTCGTGAGTGGCAGGAAGAAGCTGGACCACATTAGGATTTACGCCGAACGTTTCCAACACTTCATGTATCAAACCTACCGCAGCACGATTGGAATGATCGGCATCTTTTCCACCTTTCAGAATACACGCATTGCCACTCTTAAAACAAAGAGAAAAAACATCGAATGTTACGTTTGGACGAGCTTCATAAATAATGCCGATCACGCCAAAAGGTACACTGACACGTTGAATATGGAGTCCGTTCGGCAAGGTGCGATCCAAAAGAATCCGCCCCAGAGGCGAAGACAATTCACTGACATGCTGCATATCCGCAGCAATATCAAGAATACGTTTCCCAGTTAGTTGCAGACGATCATAAAGAGGATTTGAACAATCCATTTTCAATAAATCCTGTTCGTTCGCAGCCAATAATTCTGATTCTCGCTCCATCATGCGCAGCGATACAGCCTGCAATATTTCATTGCGGCGTCCATCGTCCATCATCGCCAACTCCTTGCCGGCAGACTTAACAGCAGAAAATATTTTTTCTAACATGAATTTTAGAAATAGTTATTTGGCATCGTTCATAAAAAGGTAATCGTAATGAACAAATGGTTTTTGATTATGCTTCCCGATCAGAGTGCGCGCCTCTTCCACGCCGTATCCGGCACATCCAATCGCAATTTCCGTACCTTTCTCGTTCACAATACTTACGATGTCGCCCTCGTCAAAATCACCTTCGATGGACGTAATGCCCACCAGTAAAAGACTTACCGCACATTTACTGTTCAGCAGTGCAGCTGCAGCCTCCTTGTTCACGCGAACAACACCTTTGGCAAAACCGGCACTGTGAGCAATCCATTTCTTTACACTGGAAACGCTCTCTTCACTGGGAAGAAACTCAGTGAAAACGGTATTCTCCGGACACGTTACGAGATCTGTCAGAATATTGGGGCGGCGCCCATTGGCAATGCATACGCGAATACCTTCGAATGCCACCTGACTCGCAATACGGCACTTGGTAATCATGCCACCACGCCCGAAACTACTCTTTTCCTCTTGAATATATTGCGAAAGATCTTCTCCCGGGGTAAGTTGTCGAATCAAGTGTGACTCAGGGTTGGATGGTTCTCCGTTGAAAATGCCATCTACATTGCTTAAAATAATGAGCGACTCCGCATTCATCATACTAGCAATGAGACCCGAAAGTTCATCATTATCGGTAAACATCAACTCCGTAACACTCACTGTGTCATTTTCATTCACAATCGGAATCACATTGTTTTGCAGCATCACCGTCATGCAGGCACGCTGGTTAAGATACTCGCGACGCGTGGAAAAATTTTCCTTCATCGTCAAAATCTGACCGATTTTCAAACCACGTTCCCGAAAAAGGTCATAATAATGGCCCAACAACTTTACCTGTCCAACTGCAGAATAAAGTTGGCGCTGCTCCACACTGTCCAAACGATGATTTACCTTGAGTTCACTCCGCCCACACGTAATTGAACCACTCGAAACCAAAATAACTTCATAGTGTAAACCAGCAAGCACAGCCACCTGATCTACTAAAGAAGACATCTGAGTTACGTCAAGCGTTCCGTCGTCGCGTGTCAGAACGTTACTACCAATTTTTACAACGATTCGGTGCTTCATGCCTTTTAAAGTCCTGCTTTCAAACCGCGAATTACGGCACTTGTAAATCCGGCGTGCTCCATTTCGTTCAATCCGCGAATAGTCAGGCCACCAGGTGTTGTGACTTTATCTATTTCTGCTTCAGGGTGATTGCCATTTGCCTCCAAAAGTTCCACGGCGCCTTTTACGGTTTGCAGAACAATGTTCTTGGCATCGTTGGGGCGAAAGCCCAATTCCACACCACCTTCTGCAGCAGCACGAATATAACGCATGGCATAAGCCAACCCACAGGATGCCAAAGTAGTTCCGGCCGACAACAAACGTTCTTCAACTACAAGCGTTTGTCCCATGGCATTAAACATCACTTTCACAGACTCAATCTGCTCGTCTGATGCATTAGCAGGAACCAAAAACGTCATGCTGCTCAACTCGGAAATAGCAATATTCGGAATAGCCATGAAAAGGGCAGGTAATTCCATATCGTCCTTTTCCAACCACTCATTAATCTTTTTGGAAGTCACTCCAGCTGCAACAACAATCAAAATTTGATGTTGATAATCAAGTACCTGTTTGATTCCTTTCAGAACAGGTTCCACCAACCACGGTTTTACAAAAACCATCACCATGTCAGCTCCCTGAACAGCTTCTACATTATCTTGAAAAGTGTGAACTCCAGCCTTGGCAAAGGCTTGAAGTTTTTCATGGGTCGGATTGCTCACCGTCAAATCTGCAGCATTCACAAATTTAGACTTCACAAGCCCCCAGGCTGTGGCCCCGCCCATATTTCCAGCACCTATTACAGCTATTTTCATTTCATTACAGCATTTAATTTCTCTATAAAATCATCCGCATCCGCTTTTGTAAAACAAAGTGGCGGAAGCAGGCGCAACATCGTACCAGAAGAAGCTCCTGTAAAACAATGCTGTTCATAAACAAGCGCCTCACGAATGGATTTAACAGGTTTGTCAAATTCAATACCAATCATCAACCCTCGCCCGCGTACATCTATAATTTCAGAGTGGTCGACAGCAAAGTCCTTGAGTCGCTTAAGCATATAACTTCCCACCTCAGCAGCATTGTCAACAAGTTTTTCCTGTTCCAAAACGTCAAGTACAGCCAAAGCCGCCGTACACGCCATATGGTTTCCACCAAAAGTAGTTCCCAACTGTCCGTAAATAGGAACAAATTCAGGTGAAATGAGACAGGCCCCCATCGGAAAACCATTGCCAATGCCTTTTGCCATTGAAATCAAATCGGGACGTATGCCCAAATGTTGATGGGCAAAGAATTTACCACTACGACCATAACCACATTGAATTTCATCACAAATCAAGACAGTACCATATTTACGACAAGCTTTCTCCAAGCCTTGTGCAAACTCCGCCGTAGCTAACTGGATGCCACCTACGCCCTGTATACATTCCAAAATACATGCACACACATCTCCTTTAGCCAATTCATGTTCCCATGATGCCAAATCATTTAATGGCAAAAACGTAACGTGATGGTTATCATTAATAGGTGCCACAATTTTGGGATTATTTGTAACCTCTACAGCCAACGAAGTGCGACCATGAAAAGCTTTATTGGCAGAAAGTACGCGCGTGCGTCCAGTTTTAAAAGAAGCCAGTTTCAAACAATTCTCATTGGCTTCCGCTCCACTATTTATCAAAAACAACTGATAATCATCGTAACCGCAAACAGGTCCTAAACGTTTTGCAAAATCCCTCTGCAGTGGATTAATCACAGAATTGGAGTAGAAACCCAGACGCTGCATTTGTTGCGTCATCATTTCTACATAATGCGGATGGCAGTGACCAATACTAATGACAGCATGACCACCATAAAGATCCAAATATTCCTGACCTTTATCATCCCAGACCTTACAACCCAGCCCCTTTACAATACTAATATCAAACAGGGGGTATACATCAAATAATTTCATTTTAATTTTTCTTTTAGAATCCTACAGCTTTCAGACGAAGTCCCTTGTCTTCTGGTAAACCGAACATCAAATTCATGTTTTCTACAGCTTGTCCGGCAGCACCTTTTAACAAATTATCAATGCAGCTTGTGATCAACAGCTTATCATCTATACGTTCTGCATGAATCAAACATTTATTGGTGTTGACGACCTGTTTCATATCAATGTCCATGGGGCGATAAAACGTAAACGGACTGTCAGCAAAGTATTTCCCGTAAATTTCATCTATTACCTCTTGCGAAACATCCGTACGTACTACTTCCGTAGCGAAAATGCCACGAGGAAAATCCCCACGATAAGGCAAAAATTCTAGTTTACCATCATAAACAGGTTCCAACTGTTGGAGAGATTGTACAATTTCAGGCACATGCTGATGGCGAAAAGCCTTATAAATGCTCATATTGCCACTACGCCAGCTAAAATGGGTTTTCTCTGTAGGTTTCACACCCGCACCGGTACTGCCCGTAATGGCATTGACAGAAATATTCCCTTTCAAAATGCCGGCAGCAGCCAAGGGCAACAAACCTAATTGTACACATGTGGCAAAGCAACCTGGATTGGCCACATGATGAGCGTTTTTAATTTTTTCTCTTTGCAATTCAGGAAGACCGTAGACAAAATCATTTCCAGTTGCCGCAAGACGAAAATCCTGTGCAAAATCAATAATTTTCACCTGCGTCGGTATTTCGTGTTCTTGTATGAAAGCTGCACTCTTGCCGTGCCCAAAACAGAAGAATACAACATCTACCTTATTAAAAGGTATTTCAGACGTAAATTTCAAATCTGTATCGCCGTAAAGTCCTTCGTGAACCTCAGCAACAGAACGTCCTGCATGACTCTCACTATTTGCAAATATAATTTCAGCATCAGGATGCCCGACAAGCACGCGAATTAATTCACCGCCAGCATAGCCTGCGGCTCCAAGTATTCCAACTTTAATCATTTGTTTTATCCATTACCTAGTACCCCAGCAATTATCTTTCTTCGTCTTGATGAATACCGTAATAAACACGCAGCGGTGTACTCAAAACCTTAATAAAACCTTTTGCATCTTCAGCTGTCCAACCATGTTGCATTTCACCATACTCTCCCAATTTGGACTTCAACAAATCATCTGCACTATCAACGCCTACCGTTTCAAAACTCAACGGACGTAATTTCAAAATAGCCGTACCATTTACATGGCGCTGCGAACTGGTAAGCATAGCCTCCATGTCAGCCATCACTGGCTCCAAGTACTGACTTTCATGTAAAAACATTCCGTACCAATTACCAATTTGATCTTTCCAATATTGCTGCCATTTGCTAAGCGTATATTTTTCCAACAAGCGATGCGCCTCAATAATCAGTTTTGGAGCTGCAGCCTCAAAACCTACACGTCCCTTAATGCCGATAATGGTGTCACCCACATTGCAATCACGCCCAATGGCATAAGCAGCTCCTATTTCTTCTATTTTTTGAATAGCTTTCACTTTATCTTCAAAAACTTCACCATTAACAGCAGCAATTTCACCTTTTTTGAATTCTATCTTCAAAAGAGATTCTTCTTGCTTAGTAAAATGCTTTAAAAAAGCTTCTTCAGGCAATCCTGCTGCAGAATCAAGGATTTCACCGCCACAAATGGACGTACCCCAAATACCTACATTATAAGAATATTTCAGTTTAGTGAAATCAGCTGTAAAATCATGCTTATTCAAATAATCTACTTCCTCTTGGCGAGAAAGTGCCTTGTCACGAGTCAACGTGATGATCTCCGTACCCGGAGCCATCACGAGAAAAGTCATATCAAAACGAATCTGATCATTTCCGGCACCCGTGGAACCGTGTGCAATGGCATCTGCACCTATTTCTTTGGCATAACGAGCAATAGCAATGGCCTGAAAGATTCGTTCAGAAGAAACCGAAATTGGATAGCAATTGTTTCTCATTACATTGCCAAAAATCATGTACTTCAAACTCTTTTCATAATATTCCTGAGTGACATCAAGCGTAATATATTTCTTGGCACCCAACAAATATGCATTTTCTTCATTTTTCTTCAGTTGCTCAGCAGAAAAACCTCCTGTATTCGCACAAGCAGCATAAACTTCAAAACCTTTTTCTTTGGCCAAATACATAACTGTATAGGAAGTATCCAAGCCTCCACTGTAAGCAACAACTACTTTCTTTGCCATCTATTTTTCTTTATTAAATTGTTCTTCTTTTTAAAATTTTACCTCAAATCGAGTTCTTCCGCATGTTTTGCCATTTTCACAACATCTTCAGGCAGACTAACCGGCAAATCTTCGCCCTTATGTTTTTCAGGATCATAAAGCATGCCTGTACAAACACAATACTTTCTATTTGTGCGAGCCAAAACATCACAATTAATGCAACAAGGATTTTGGGGTGTGCCACAACCTTTCCAATATTCATCGTCCTGCGTTAACTCGGAAAAAGGTACTGGCTCATAGCCCAACTGCGTATTAATTTTCATCACAGCGCCACTACTGGTCAATCCGAAAAGTTTCGCATTCGGCCACCTTAAACGGCTCAACGTAAAAGCCACTCGTTTAATCCGAGTTGCCAAATGATGACCACGAAATTTTTCATCCACGATCAAACCTGAGTTCGCAACGTAATGCTTATTCTCCCAACTCTCAATATAACAAAAACCAGCGAATTCTTCTCCTTTAAGAGCCAATATGGCCTTACGTTCGCGCATTTTTGCAGCTAAATAATCATGTGTTCGTTTTGCTATGCCAGAACCACGAACTTTTGCAGCCTTAGTGATTGTATCAAGAATCCTATCTACATATTTTTCATCCTTTTCACTTGCAACAAAAACGCTAATTCCATCATCAAATTCTTCCATTACCATTTGCAAATTATAGACTATAAGTTTTTCTTCCTTATAAATTCTTGTTTCCGCACTTATTTATCTAAACGTGGAATGATTTCTTTCATCAAATCAAAGACAATCTGCCTATCTGCTCCTTCTTTCAAAATTAGCAAAATCGTATCGTCACCTGCCAAAGAACCCAAAATTTCATCACACTCATGCTCATCAATCTCGGCAGCCAAACTATTTGCATAACCATGCAATGTTTTGAGTACTACAATATCACCTGAAAAACTCAATGAAAGAAATCCATAGCTTTGAGTTAAACGCTCTTTTGGCCTTTTTACAGAACTTACATGATTGAACGCACCATCATTCGGCATAACATAAGAGTATTTTCCCTCCTTGTTATAAACTTTTGAAGCTTTCAACTGTTTCAAGTCGCGCGACAATGTGGGTTGAGCAATTTCAAACCCTTCATTTCTCAAATCGGCGAGTAATTCTTCCTGATTGTCAAACGACTTGTTTTGAATAATAATACGCAAAACATCTTGACGTGTTTTTTTTGCTGACATAATTCAAACTTTTTCAATTAATTTCGATACAAAAGTACTCCATTTTGAAATATTATGCAAGTTTTTTGGGCTATTTCTGCATACAACAACCTAAAAACGGCCTTTTATTGCATATATATTCTGTTTTTGTCATTTTATATTCATTTTCAGTGTACTTATCTTCATCCTTAATTGGATTTTTACTCATTAGATAGTAGAGACGTCCTCTATCTGGCGCGGGATAACTGTAGAGGCTATTTCACCACTGCCTATACAAATCTTACGTTCATCCTCTTTATATGGAACATAAATTACAGCAAATTGTCCCGGAGCGACACCATGCATCGCATTTACAGGCCTTACACAATAGTTTTCTTGTGTTTCTTTGAAAAATCCTGCTTCAAACTCCGGAGAGTGTCTGATTTTAAAAAAAACAGGTTTTTCAGTCCAATTTTGATTGATTTCCGCTGCCGCAATAGAATGAAAGTCTGCCAGATAAAAACACTCACAAAGCAGCTCCTGAGCTTCACTGCCCTTGGATACATAAACTCTGTTTTTCTTAATATCTTTATGCACTACGAACCACGGACCTCCACCAAGACGCAAACCTTTGCGTTGACCTATTGTATAAAACCAATAGCCTTGATGTTTACCTAATTTCTTGCGGGTTTCCCATTCTATAATATCGCCTTCGCGCTCACCCATATAGTGGCGTATTAGAGCATTGTAATTCGTATTTCCCAAGAAACAAATACCTTGGCTATCACGACGATGTGCAGGAGCCAATCCATATTTATTAGCAATGTCACGTACTTCACTTTTCATCATGCCACCAACAGGAAAACTAAGTCTACTGAGTTGTGCTGGAGTAATTTGACAAAGAAAATCCGTTTGATCTTTCACCGGATCTTTGGCGGTTGCAAGATATTTTACTCCTTTCAAATCTATCGTTGTAGCATAGTGGCCCGTAACAGTTTTGTCAAAATACTGCCCCACCTTATCATAAAAACAGCCAAACTTGATCAAACTGTTGCACATCACGTCAGGATTTGGTGTTAGCCCTCGTTTTACTCTGTCAACCAGATAACTGATCACATTTTCCCAGTAATCTTTGTGCAAGTCCACCGTTTCCACCTTTAATCCATATTGTTTGGCTAGGAGGTTTACCATTTCCAAGTCTTCTTCCATGCTGCAGGTAAACTCAACATCTTCCTTGTCGCCTATTTTGATGTAAAACAGTGTTGGACGCTCTCCACGCTCTACCATCAAGTGAGTTGCCACTGCACTGTCCACACCTCCTGAAGCTAATAGTGCTATTTCCATCCTTTATTCTTTTATGCAAAGTTACTGCAAAACAAGCAAAAAACAAAATGAAAAATGAAGCTTTTATCATAAAAAATCCCGTTCCAATAAGGAACGAGATTCTATAATTTCAAACAATTTTCTGATTTTACTTATTCACAGAGAACTTAAAAATCGTATGGTGTTTATAAGTTTGGCCCGGTTTCAGATAAGCATTTGGCCAACCTTTAACACCTTTAATAAACTTATTAGGGCTGTCTGGATAAACTTGCGTTTCAAGACAAATAGCACCACGTTTTGGATAAACAATACCTTTTTTGCCAGTTACAGTGCCATCAAGAAAGTTTCCTGTATAAACCTGAATACCGGGCTGATCTGTATATACTTCAAGCACAATGCCGGTAGTTGGAGAACTTACGCGAGCAGCTAATTTTTTCACATCGCAGCTAGTATTGAGTACCCAATTATGATCATAACCGTGTCCGTTTTTAATTTGTTGATTGTTCGTCTGATTGATTCGTGCACCGATTGTCATAGGTTTTGTAAAATCGAGCGGCGTTTCAAACACGGAAGCAATAGTTCCCAGAGTCATGAACGTACTGTCTACTGGAGTAAACTTGTCAGCATTAATATAAAGCGTATCATTCGTCACAGGCTCTGCAGGATTGCCATTTAAATTGAAATATGCATGATTTGTCATGTTGATAACCGTGGTTTTATCTGTAGTAGCTTCATACTGAATATCAATTGCATTGTCATCTGTAAGTTTATACGTAACTTTTGCCTGAACGGTACCGGGGAAGTTCATATCTCCATCAGGAGACTTGAGTGTAAATTCTATGGTTTGCGGATCAATCTGTTTGCCAACATAATATTTATACTGCCAACCTTGCGGACCACCATGTAGCGTATGCCCATAATTATTAGTTGGTAACTGGATCATTTTACCGTCCACCGTAATTTGTCCTTTATTAATACGATTAGCATAACGCCCAATAGCAGCACCAAAATCAGACGGAATGCGCTGATACTTGCCGATACTATCTAAGCCCAGTACCACATCCTGCATTTTACCAGTTTTGTCAGGCACCATAATAGACACGATGCGAGCACCCATATTCGTAAAGCAAACTTCCATGCCTGCTTTGTTTTTCAACACGTAGAGATGATTCTCTATGCTATCATTCTTAATTTCAAAATCTTTGGGATTCAGTCCGGATGATGTAGTACCCTTAGGAGCACCGCCTCCACAAGACGCAAGCATAGTCACAGCTATTCCTGCCAGTAAAAAAATCTTTTTCATTCGTTTCTTATTTTAATAATTATGTTTTTCGTTCATTATTTATGCAGGTATTAACGTAGCAAAGTTAGGATTATTTTACCAAAGGCAATAGAAACGAACCTATTTTTTTGACATTGGAGAAGTTTATCATAAAGTTTTTTATCTAAATATCCAGAACAATCTCATACTGTTATATTTTTAAGGAATATGTAGTCTGAACAAACATCATCAAACACCTTTACCGAATTTTTTCAAAACTATCAAAGAATTACGAGGCCGATTCTGATAAAAAATGTATTTTTGTTCTCATTGACAAATAGATCTTTAAACATATGGAAAACATTGAAGGACAAATTATAGATATTCAAAAACGTTGCATTTTTCCAGGACGCATTGAGATAGAATGCGGCAAAATCAAGAACATTTTGCACCTAACCTCAGCACCGCAACAATTTATCTTACCAGGATTTATCGATGCCCATGTTCACATTGAAAGCTCTCTACTCACTCCCGAACATTTCGGTCAACTTGTGATACGTTATGGAACAGTAGCTATTGTTACGGACCCACACGAGATTGCAAATGTACTTGGAGAGGACGGCATAGATTTTATGATGCAAAATGCTGTTTTATCACCGATCAAAACGTTTTTCAGTTTACCCTCCTGCGTTCCTTCCACTCCTTTTGACCGAGCCGGTGCCGTAATCAGCGCTACAGAAACAGACCGTCTCATGGCAACAGGAAAATTTATCGCCTTGTCTGAAATGATGAATGTTCCGGGGGTTTTATTTGAAGATCCTGAAGTAATGCACAAAATCAATGCTGCTCGCATCCACCATAAACCCATTGACGGTCACGCTCCTCTTTTAAGCGGAAACAACCTTCAAAAATATGTTCAATCTGGTATTTCCACAGACCACGAAGCCACAACCCTAGAAGAAGCCAGAGAAAAAGTCAGATTGGGTATGCACATCATCATTCGCAACGGCAGTGCCGCAAAGAATTACGAGATACTCGCCCCGCTGCTCTCGGAAGCTCCCGAAAGTCTCATGTTCTGCACTGACGATGCTCACCCCGATGACCTACAGGAACATGGTCACATTGACGCCATTGTTCGCCGTGCCGTTGCTGACAGATACGACCTCTTCAACATTCTTTCCGCAGCCTGTATTCATCCGGTTTTTCATTATAATCTCCCTGTAGGTTTGTTACGTATAGGCGATCCCGCCGATTTTATTATAGTAGACAATCTTAAAGACTTCCATGTAAAAAGTACTTACGTTGAAGGCCTTTGCAAATTCTGCAACACTGATTCTACCTCTTATTATATTAAGCATGATGTTGCGACCTCCTGCCCTAACAAATTTAGTCACGACCCAATTGAAAAAGCCCAGTTGGTGAAACCCGTTACGGATATGGAAACTGTCATCCAACTCGTCCCCAACGAACTTGTTACCGACATTTACCATTATACGCCAGCCAAACCGACGAACAATTTGCAGTTTGTTCCGGAAAACGATATTCTGAAAATTGTTTACATCAATCGTTATGAAAACGGAAATCCTCAGGTAGCCTTTATACGGGGTTTCGGTTTACATCATGGAGCATTAGCTTCTTCCATCAGCCATGATTCCCACAATATAATCGCCGTAGGGACCTCTGATGAAGACCTCACCACAGCCATTAATACGCTTATTGCTCATCACGGCGGCCTCGTAGCGGTTACCCCGGATGTGGAAGTATTGTCTTTGCCTATTGCAGGCATCATGAGTCCCCTACCCGCCGAGGAAGTTGCAAAAAAATATGATCATATTTGCCAAACGGCTCTAAGCTTAGGCACAACGCTTAAAGCTCCTTTTATGACTCTCGCTTTCATGTCGCTCGTCGTCATTCCTAATATTAAAATCGGGGAAAAAGGCCTCTTCGACTACAAGACATTTAATTGGTTGCCCGTCGCGCCCCACTGATAAAGTAGTTGCGAAGAAAGCACCTCAAAAGAAATTTTCAGATTTATTTTGTTTTTTCAAACAGATTGCAGTATCTTTGAATGCGAACATAAATATCGCAAAATGAAAGGAATTGTTTTAGCCGGAGGTAGTGGTACCCGCCTCTACCCTATCACAAAAGGCATCAGCAAACAGTTGATTCCTATATATGATAAACCCATGGTTTATTACCCTCTCTCGGCTTTGATGCTGGCAGGCATTCGAGAAGTTCTTCTTATTTCCACACCTACTGATTTGCCATCATTTCGCCGTCTACTAGGTGACGGTAGTGATTTTGGCATTCAGTTACAGTACGCCGAACAGCCTTCACCAGACGGACTAGCACAGGCTTTTATTATCGGAGCAGATTTCATCGGTAACGATGACGTCTGCCTCGTTCTCGGCGACAACATTTTCTATGGCAGCGGCCTCCCTGAGATTCTGAAATACGCCGTAAATACAGTGGGAACAGAACGTAAGGGTACTGTTTTTGGATATCGCGTCAATGATCCGCAGCGTTATGGTGTTGTGGAATTTGACAAACATAAGAACTGCATTTCCATCGAAGAGAAACCGGAGTACCCTAAAAGTAATTATGCTGTTGTCGGCCTTTATTTCTATCCCAACGATGTCATTCAAATAGCCCAAACAATCAAACCCAGCAAACGCGGAGAATTGGAAATTACGACTGTAAATAAGGAATATTTAAAACAGGACCGCCTCAAAGTCGAAACTTTAGGGCGAGGGTTTGCTTGGCTAGACACCGGTACTCACGAAAGTCTGAGCGAAGCTTCTACTTTTATTGAAGTCATCGAAAAGCGTACGGGACTTAAAGTTGCTTGCCTTGAAGGCATTGCTCTTGAAAATGGTTGGATCACGCCGGAACAAATTCGCCGCGTTGCCAACCCCATGAAGAAAAATGAATACGGACAATATTTACTGAAAATAGCAGACGAGAAAGAAAACGCAAAAGACAAAAGTTATGAACTATAATTAACTAAAAGTGATACGATTCTTACTGAAAGAATACAAGGTCCGGATGGCCCAGGCATAAAAAAGTCTTCTCTCAAAAACGAAAGAGGAAGAAGCTATGTTAGATATATTAATGGAAACATTAACTTTAGTTTATAATTACGCGCTGAGCGAAAATTTCTTCACAAATGGAAAATAAGATAATTTTCAATGGAAAAGATTTTTCATCTGACAACATTCTTCAACAAAGGATTTTACAATCGATACGTTCTCGCTTAAAACAGTTCGGAACCTCTGATTGGTGACGCACTGCATTTCTTTCGTGACGCGGTGTGTTTCTTTTGTGACTCAGTGCGTTTCTTTTGTGACACGACACGTCATATATTATATAAAGCATTTCAGCAATGCCGCCGACTTTCTTTATCACGGTGAACCTATAATTTTTTAAAAACTTCCATCTACCAATTTTTCATTATTTGTATTCTGCATCAATACTATAAGATTCAAAACTGATTAACAGGCCTCCTAATCTATAAAGAAAGTTAAAGTCGAACTTTTTTTTGGTAGATATTGAATTATGTCCCTACTTTTGCAGTGTACTAATAAACTATTACACTAGTCAATTAGATAATAACTAAAAAATAATGATAGACATTCAACATTTAACGTACCGTTACGGAAAGAAAAAGGCACCCGTATTTGAAAATTTCTCACTTGGTTTGGAATCAGGAAATATCTATGGTCTTTTAGGTAAAAACGGAACCGGCAAATCTACCCTGCTCTATCTGATAACAGGATTACTGTTTCCCGAATCAGGAAACGTGCTCTATAACGGAATGGACACTTTTCGCAGACTACCTTCCAGTTTGGAAGAAATGTTCCTTCTACCGGAAGAATTTGAACTTCCAAACATTTCACTTAAGAACTACGTCAAACTGAATGCCCCTTTTTATCCTCGCTTCAGTCATGAAATTCTATCGAGCTGTCTCTCAGACTTCGAAATGGATGAAAACATCCGCTTCGGGGAGCTTTCTATGGGGCAACAAAAGAAAGCCTATATGAGTTTTGCCTTAGCTACGAACACCCAATTGCTGATTATGGACGAACCAAGTAATGGTCTCGACATTCCGTCAAAAAGTCAATTTCGCAAAGTGGTAGCTTCCGGCATGACCGACGACAAAACCATCATTATTTCCACCCATCAGGTACGCGACGTGGACACCCTGCTGGATCACATCGTAATTATTGACGGAACTCAATTGCTATTGAACCGCTCCGTGGAGGATATTTGTAGCCACCTCTCATTTCGCCTTTGTTCTGAGAACGATGACAGCGCAAAAGCACTCTACATACAGCCGGCCTTGGGCGGTAACTTCGGCGTATTTGTAAAGAAAGATACGGAAGAAGAAACGAAATTGGATTTGGAGCTCCTTTTCAATGCCTTATTAACAAACAGAGAACCCATGTTCCAAGTGTTTAACCACAAATCAACAGAGAAATAATCATGACAAACTTTAGTTTTTCTAGCACCATCTATTTAATCAAATACGACCTGATCACACGTCACAGCAAACACATTCAGAGTTTGATGATCTTATTCTTCATCTTTCTCGGTGTCTTCCTGCTCTTCATGCACAAATTCGGCACAATAACCTATGCTGCTAAAAACAATATGACCGCCTTAAAATATCTGTCTATCCAACAAAATTTTATGGATGATCTTCTTGGCATGACCATTTTGATATTAGTCATTTATAATATAGCAGCCATCTCTGATGCATTTTCTGATCCCCTCGGTTCTAAATCTCGTCGACTTTCTTTCTTCCTTATGCCGGCCACAAATTTGGAACGTTTTTTTTCACGGATCGGCATTTATGTGTTCTATATCATTGCTTTCTTCGCTGTTTTTTTGATAGCCCGCGCTTTCAGCATGATATTCCTACTGTTTCTTAAAGGAGATCCAGGAGTCATTGGTTCATGGAACTTTGTCATGATGCACAACCCCAATATTAACGTTTCTGGTATGATATATCCCCGTAGTTTCTTCTTGCTAACGGGCCTCTGCGCATTTTCATTTTACCTATTTGGAGCTGCCTTTTGGCAAAAGCACGCCGTCATCAAGACTACAATTTGTGCCTTTATTTATCTATTTATTCTCCTAAAAATCATTGATTCAATTCATCTCACAGACAAAACAGAAGAACTCGTTCTTAACATCCACTCTGGCATTCTTTCTTTGATTTGTTTGATAGAAGGTTACCGCGTATTCGTCGGAACGCAACTTACGCGACCTCGAATCCTCAAACTGATAAAATAATCCGATATGGACTTTAAAGACACTACACCTATATATATACAGGTAGCAGAACGCATTTGCGATTGTATTCAAGCTGGAAAATATCCAGAAAACGAACGCATTCCATCGGTAAGAGAATTTGCTGCTCTTGTAGAGGTAAACGCCAATACCGTTGTCAGATCTTATGATTATCTACAGCAGCTGGGCACTATTTATAACAAGCGAGGGCTCGGATACTTTGTTTCAGAAGGAGCTGGCGAAATTATCCAAAATCATCGCCGCGACAATTTTTACAAAGAATATCTGCCAGACTTTTTTCACCGTATCCGCGTACTTTCGATTTCGATGGACGACATCAATAACCGATACTCCACCTATTTAGAACAAAAAGAACATGATAGAACTGAACGAAATTCATAAGACCTACCGAGGAGGATCCCCTCTTCATGTACTTAAAGGCATAACGCTGAATATCGAAGACGGCGAATTCGTGTCCATCATGGGCGCCTCCGGCTCGGGGAAATCTACACTCCTCAATATTCTTGGCTTGTTAGATAACTACGACGAAGGTACCTACTATCTTGACCACACACTAATTCAACACCTCAGTGAGAATCGTGCTGCAGACTATCGCAACAAAATGATCGGTTTTATCTTCCAGTCGTTTAATTTGATCAGTTTTAAAAACGCAATGGAAAACGTAGCTCTACCTCTTTATTACCAAGGCATTTCACGTAAAAAACGCAATCTTCTGGCTATGGAATATTTGGATCGTTTGGGACTTAAAGATTGGGCCAAACACCTACCTAACGAAATGTCCGGAGGACAAAAACAGCGCGTAGCAATAGCTCGAGCCATGATTACCAAACCACGGATCATTTTGGCAGACGAACCTACAGGTGCTTTGGACAGCAAGACCAGTGTAGAAGTGATGAACATCCTTCAAGATTTAAATAATCAGGGAATGACCATCGTACTCGTTACACACGAACGGGGCGTAGCCAATTATTCACATCGCATTATACACCTCAAAGACGGTCTGATAGAGCAAATCGAAGACAACAGTGACCGTCGACTCAAAACCTTCAACGAGGCAGGACTCATCAAATAAATCCAGAGCAACTATGCACGATATCATTGAAGAAATCACGGGAACCCTGCGGCGTAATAAACTAAGAACAGCCATGACCGGCTTTGCCGTCTCCGTGGGCATTTTTCTCCTCATTGTACTTTTGGGAGCCGGCAACGGCATTTTGCATGCTTTCAACAATGCAATGAGTGGTGTTGCCATTGATTTGACTTCTCTTTACGGCGGCGTTACCAACAAACCTTTCGCAGGATTTAAAGAAGGCCGGAATATTAAAATAAAGGAAAACGATGCGACCATTACTCAACAAAGGCTCCCTCACAATGTGGTTATGGCACTACCCATGCAATCTCACTCCGTGAAATATATTTTTAAGAAAAATTATGTCAGCGGAACTATGCTTGGTGTTTATCCACAATACAGTGAGGCCAACCATCTCACTATACAAAATGGCCGTTTCATAAATCCCATCGACTACGCCCAAAAACGCCGCATGATTGTTATTAGCCAGCATTTACAGGATTTATTATTTGACAAAGGGCACTCCGCCATTAGCAAAACCATTTTCATCGACAGTTTGTGCTATGAAGTTGTGGGTATTTATGCAGACAAGAACTTTGATAGCAACACAGACACCTATATTCCTTATACAACACTTCAAGGCATTTATAACCAAGGAAAAGAATTAAGCACACTGCAACTCAAAACGACAGGATTAACAACACTCGACAAATCCAAACAGTTTGAAACCGAACTGCGCCATGTAGAAGCGTCCATTCACCAATTCAACCCGGCAGATGAAAATGCCATCTGGATTAATAACAACAACGATGATATACAAACATCCTCACAAGCTACCAACATCCTGCGCAAGGCCATTTGGGTAATTGGTTTGCTGACCATGCTTAGCGGCGTGGTAGGCATCAGCAACATCATGCTCATTACGGTACGCGAACGCACACACGAATTCGGCATTCGCAAAGCCCTAGGAGCTAAACCATGGAGCATCCTGCGTACAGTCATTTTGGAAAGCATCGTCATCACCTCCTTTTTCGGTTATTTAGGTTTGGTGCTCGGCGTAGCTGCTACGGAATATCTCAATTATTGGTCCGGAAATCAAACCGTATCTTTCGGAGGACAAAAAATCACGGTCTTTCTAGACCCTACTGTAGACTTGAGTATAGCTTTTGAAGCTGTACTTGTACTGATTATTGCTGGCATGCTCGCCGGATTATTTCCAGCTCGCAAAGCCGTACGTGTAAAACCAATAGAAGCTTTACGTGCAGAATGAAATTAGAATTTAATACTATCGACGAAATTTTTCAGACCATACTGCGCAACAAAACGCGTAGCATCCTCACAGCTTTCGGCATCTTTTGGGGAATTTTCATGCTTGTTCTTCTGATGGGAGGCGGCTTGGGTCTACAAAGATTACTCTACATGAATTTTGAAGGTTTTGCCTCAAATTCCGCTTTTATAGCCGGCGACAAAACATCGAAGCCGTATAAAGGTTTTGACAAGGGACGCGAAATAGTTTTTAATAATGGAGATGAAGAAATCATTAAGCGCAACGTAGCTGGTTTGAAAGTCATCACACCATTGGCAACACAGTTTGGAAAAAGGCCAAAAGCCGGGAAACGGGAATTTACAGAATCTGCATATTTAAAAGGAATGTACCCTATATATAAGGAAATAGAAAATCCTAGTATCCGCGTCGGACGTTTTATTAATGATGTAGATATCAGAATGACTCGTAAAGTATGTGTATTGGGCAAAAAAGTTGCGCAATCCCTTTTCCCAGGAGTACAAAATCCATGTGGCCGTCATCTTACGGTAGACGGAATTGATTACCAAGTGGTAGGGGTTAGCGGTTCCATGCGGCACATGAGCGTAATGGGCCCCATGGAATCCTCCATCATCGTGCCGTTCACAACAGAACAACAAGTATATCACCTCGGGAACAAGTATTCCGTACTTTGTTTTACAGGTTATTCAGGAGAATCTATGGAGCAGCTGACTAAAGAAGTAGAGAGTGCAGCAAAAAAACTGCATTACGTAAATCCCAACGACGACCAAGCGTTCTTTAAAATAAACATGGAAGTCATGTTCAAAATGGTTGATACACTATTTCGGGGCATCCGCATTTTGATATGGCTCATCGGCATTGGAACCTTACTAGCCGGAGCTATCGGTGTAAGTAACATTATGATGGTAACTGTGACGGAAAGAACTGTAGAAATCGGTATTCGCAGAGCCATCGGAGCCCGTCCTCGCAGCATCATGACACAAATCATGTCCGAAAGCATTGTGCTCACCATTATTGCAGGCTTGTTTGGTATCATGTTAGCCGTAGGTATCCTACATATTATTGAAACATTCGTTGCAAACTCCACTCAAATGAACGTTTCTTTCCAAATAAGCTTTATTATGGCCATTGGCTCAGCCTTTTTCTTGGCTCTACTAGGAGGGCTGGCAGGACTCATGCCAACGTTCAGGGCTCTTGCAATCAAGCCTGTAGATGCCATGAGAGACGAATAAAACACCTATATAAAAATTAATGCATTTACAATATGAAAAAGTTTTTTAAAATTGCCGCGTTAGTAATCATAGCCATCTTATTTATTGGCACTTTTGTATATCTTTATCAAAAGTCGAGACCTAAAATCAATCAGTATGAAATTCTGACTTCAAAAAGAAAAAATATTGAGAAAACAACGATTGTTACTGGTTCGGTCGAACCTCGCGACCAAGTACTTATTAAGCCCCAAATATCCGGCATCATTTCTGATCTTTACAAACATGCCGGCGATAAAGTAAAAAAAGGCGAAGTCATCGCCAAAGTAAAAGTAATTCCTGAAATGTCGTCACTCAATGCAGCTGAAAACCGCGTACGTTTGGCCAAAATTTCCATCGAACAAGCGAAGCGAGACATGGACCGTAACGAAAAACTTTTCAAAGACAAACTAATTAGCAGTGAAGAAACAGAAAAAACGCGCATGGCTTATCGCCAAGCCAGAGAGGAGCAAACCTCTTCTGAAGACAATCTGAATATTGTCAAAGAAGGCATATCACGGAGCAACGCCAACTACAGCACCACGTTGATTCGTTCCACTATTGATGGTCTCATTCTAGACATCCCAGTAAAAGTAGGAAACTCCGTGGTAATGAGTAACACCTTTAACGACGGTACAACAATTGCCACTGTAGCCAATATGGCCGATCTCATTTTTAAAGGAAACATCGACGAAACAGAAGTCGGCAACATTCACGAAGGTATGCCGGTAAAAATTACTATCGGAGCCTTCCAAAATCAAGTTTTTTCAGCTTTTTTGGAATATATTTCGCCTGAAGTCAATTCGTCCAACGGTGCTAATCAATTTGAAATAAAAGCTGCAGTTCGGATTCCAGCAGGCATAAAAATGAGAGCCGGCTACAGCGCCAATGCAGAAATCGTTCTGCAACGAGCCAACAATGTAATTACCGTTCCGGAAGGTGCCGTCGAATTTAGCAATGACAGTACTTTTGTATACATTCTCAAAAAGAACGAGAAAACTCAGGTTTTTGAACGCCACCAAGTTACCGTAGGCATCAGTAATGGTATTGACATCGAGATCAAACGAGGCCTCAAATTGAATGAAAAAGTGAGAGGCAATCTTATTGACAATGAACTTTCAAAAGACGACAAAAATGAAAAATAACCGTCTCCTTCTACTTTTTACCTTCTCCTTTGCAACCCTTTCCATTGTAGCAAATGAGGAATGGACACTGCGTCACTGTATCGATTACGCCTTGGAACACAATATCACCGTCAAACAGTACGACAACACCAGACGTTCCAACGAAATTGACCTCAACACCTCGCAACACAACAGGTTGCCGAGTATTACAGCAGGAACCAGCCAATCATTTAACTTCGGACGCAGTTTGAATGCAGACAACTCCTACGTAAGCCGCAATACGACAAGCTCTTCGGGAGATATCAGTATGAGTGTTCCCGTCTTTTCAGGTTTCCGTCTGCCGAAAGAGACTGAAAATTATCGTCTCAACCTACAAGCCTCGCTAGAAGACCTAAAAAAAGCAAAAGAAGACATATGCCTGCAAGTTACCTCTGCTTATCTACAAGCCATCTACGATAAGGAAGCACTTAAAATAGCTCAGGAACAAATTTCACTCAGTAGCGAACAATTGTCCCGTCTCGAAAAAATGGTCGAAGCCGGAAAATCAGCTGAGTCCGAACTCTATGAGGCCCGCTCACAAGTAGCACAAGATAAGATGTCAGCCGTTAAATCTGAAAACGCTTTACGTTTATCGCTTTTGGACCTTTCTCAATTGCTAGAACTTTCGACACCCGATTCTTTTGATGTCGTTACACCTCAAGATATTACGATTACACTGACACCAAGTAGCCCCGAACAAATCTATTTTCAGGCTCTCGCCATAAAACCGGTAGTACAAGCACAGCAACTTCGCGTAGAAGCAGCACAAACAGCCATCGAAATTGCTCGCAGCGCGTATTACCCCACCTTAAATTTTACTGCAGGTATGGGTACAAGCTACTACAAAACATCCGGCTATGATGAAAACTCTTTCTCCAGACAAATCAAAGACAACTTCAGCAAAAGTTTCGGACTCAGTCTCAGTATCCCAATTTTCAACGGATTTCAAACCCGCAATTCCATCCGCAAGGCTAAAATAGGTGTTGAGAATCAGCAGTTGCAACTTGAAAACATCAGAAAAACCCTTTATAAAGAAATTCAACAAGCCTATTATAACGCCATCAATTCTAATGCTTCCTATCTCAGCAGTATTGAAGCTGAAAAAGCTGCAAATGCATCTTTTGAACTTGTCAGTAAAAAGTATGAAAACGGTAAAGCCAATGCCACGGAATATAACGAAACAAAAACCAAACGCGAACAAGCTGAAATTAATCGTCTTCAATCACAACTTCAATTACTCTTTAATAAAAAAATCCTCTCTTTCTATGCAGGAGAAGAATTAAAATAGTTTTCTTTTGTTTATCCTATATTGAAACGCAAAGAGGTGCGAACTCAAAAGTTACGCACCTCTTTCTTTTACTTTTATCGGCCACGGCCAATAATCGTTTATTTTTTAACTTTCTTAGCATTCTTGGCTTGCAGTTTCAATTGTTTGGCCAATTCTTTTTCTGCAGCCACTGGACCTTTTTCCTTCAATGTCAATGTATAAGCCTTGGCTATGGCTTCAGTCTGGGCTTCTTGTTCAGGGTCTGCAAAAGCGTGTTTGAATCCCTGTTGCTTATTCCAAAGTCCCCGTGTAAAGTCAGGTACTTCTACTGATGCATTCCCGTTATCCATCGAAAGTTCTCCTAATTCTGCCAAACAACACCATTCAGCCAAATCATAAACATCAATATCCAGAGGCAGACCATTCTGTAAACAATAAACCAAACGAGAATCCATCACAAAGTCCATCCCCCCATGTCCTCCTACAATTTTGGCTTCGGCTCCATATTTAGCCAAAATAGGCGATTTGTATTTATCCGTAAGCGCCTGACGATCAGCATCAGACATGAAAGCTTCACTATTCAGATTGTCGACCTTTGGCGTTATCCCAGAAGTTTTCATTTGGTTTGCACTTAGCGCATAACCTTCAACGGGATATTTATTGGCAAATCCTTTCGTTCCTGTTAACTGATACAAACGGCTATACGGCTGAGGATCCATCACGTCATGTTGAATCTCTATCACCTTACCATTTTCAGTACGAATCAGCGTTGTGGTATGCTCACCATTACGAAATTCTTTCGGCGAAATTTCCTTACCAAACAAATCCTTGAACGTCTCGGGACCCGTCACTGCTTTAGTGTCCATAGCAATCAAGGTCTTCATGCGATCACCGCGATGAATATTTAATAATTGAGCTACCGGACCAAGTCCGTGAGTAGGATAAATGTCTCCACGATGTTTTTGATTATAATCCAGACGCCACTTATGCCAATAGGATGCCCAATATTCTGACAAATTATGAATATATCCTCCTTCAACATGAAGAATTTCGCCAAACACATTATGCTGGGCCATATTCAGCGTATTCAATTCAAAATCATCATAACAGCAATTTTCAAGCAACATACAGTGTAATTGCTTCTGCTCTGCCAGATTAATCAAATCCCAGCAATCCTGCAAATTCATAGCTGAAGGCACTTCAATCACCACATTTTTACCGTTTTCCAATGCACATTTTGCTACAGGAACATGATGTAACCAATCAGTAGCCACATAAACGAGATTGATGTCCGTTCGTTTGCATAAATCTTTATAACCATCCTCACCATAATAAATAGCAGCTTCAGGCAATCCTGCATTTTTGAGTGTTTTCTGCTGCGCCTCAGCACGATCTTTTTCATAATCACACAATGCCACAATACGCACGCCATTGATATGTGTCCAGCGTTCCACAGCACCAGGCCCACGCATCCCTAAACCAACAAAAGCTACACGTACAACGGGCATAGCCGGGGTTGTAAGGTTAAACACATCTTTCTGACCTGCAGCTCGTTCCGGCGTATCCACAACAATGGTTCCCTTATTCCAGTGCCATGTAGTATCGGCATTCACGCCCTGTACAAAAAACGAAGTCACCACCAAACTGATGACCATTGATAAAACAGATATTCTTTTCATTATTATAGAATAGATTAAAGATAATTTCTTTGTGCACAAAAATAAGGATTTATTATCACATAAAATAGACGAGACTAAAGAAAAAGCAATATTAGTAAATTTTTCTTCTTAAAATGACTTTGAACAAAAAGTTGCTTTATTCATTCGCCTACATAAAAAAGGTGCTTTCTATCTAAAACATTTATACAACACTATCGACAAAAATATGAATTTTGCCTATTCAGCCTGCATATAACTTTCAATGTAATCACACTTATCTATTTCAAGAACGCTGTCAGACCTTTATTTTGCTATCAGGTTTCGCCTCTTTTGGAGTAACAAATTCTGAGAATCCAGATCATAAACATTTCCACCCAATGAAATAGATACTCTAAAAACAGAAAGAGAGCAACCATAAAATGATACAGCTGCTCTCTTTGTTTTAGTTATTAGTGATTTCTTCAGTAATCCATTTCTAATGAAATCTAAACCTTGTTCTGATTTAAGCAGGAACAGCTAGTGTTGGAATTTTTCTTCCTGTTAAATGTTGAATATCTTTTAACAAGCTATATTCCTCTTTAGAACAAAAAGAAAAAGCTACTCCTTTATTTCCTGCACGCCCGGTTCGCCCGATACGGTGTACATACGTTTCTGCCACTTCGGGAATATCATAATTTATAACTACGCCCAAATTGGCAATATCTATACCTCTAGCTGCAATATCCGTCGCCACAATAATATGTATACGTCCGGTCTTCATGTTTTTTAATGCTGTTTGTCGTGCATTCTGCGATTTATTACCATGAATAGCTTCACATCTGATTTTGTGCTGATTCAATGTTTTAGCAATTTTATCGGCTCCGTGTTTTGTTCTCGAAAAAATCAGCACAGACTTTCCATATTGACTATCTAGGACATCTAACAAAAGTCCTATTTTATTCATTTTCTCAACCATAAAAAGATTTTGCTCTATCGTGTCAACCACTGAAGCCTCAGGAGTAACCTCCACCTTCTTTGGATTACGAAGCAAGGTTTTTGAGATTTTTTCTACTTCTGCCGACATCGTTGCTGAAAACAACATGGTTTGCCTCTCCTTAGGAAGCATTGGCACCAATGTTCGAACATCATGAATGAAACCCATGTCCAACATCCGGTCAGCTTCATCCAAAACTAAATGGGTCACGCCTTGCAAATGCACAAATCCTTGTCTTATCAAGTCTAGCAACCTGCCCGGTGTAGCAATCAGAATATCTACTCCGCTTTTAAGCATCCTCACTTGAGAATTTTGAGGCACTCCTCCATAAATGACGGTGTGGCGTAAACTTGTATATTTTCCATAATCCGTAAATGCTTCATCTATCTGTATGGCTAATTCACGCGTTGGTGTCAGGATAAGTGCCCTGATGTGACGGTTTCTTCCTTTTATAATAACGCCAGCAACTAATTGTTCTATAATAGGAATCGCAAACGCTGCCGTTTTTCCTGTTCCGGTCTGCGCAATACCCAATATATCTCTACCCGTAAGTCCTACAGGTATTGCTTGCTGCTGGATAGGTGTAACTTCTGCATACCTCTTCTCTTCGAGAGCCTTCATAACAGGTCTCGAAATATTCAATTCTTTAAATGTCATGTTTAATTTCTAATTTTAATTTTTGCAGCTTTCATACTCAGATTTTAACCGAGCAATAACCTCGCTCACACTGCGTATATTATCTGCCATGTAGGCATTGGCACCACAAAATACGAAACCTTTATCCAGATTTCCTTTTGCAGCATTATACAATACCTTAATAATACAATACGGACTGTTTTTATAATTACAAGTTTTAATGCAATTATATGCGCAGCCCCTTGGTTTCGTTAGCCCTTCCTTTACTTTTTCAAGGAATTCTCCGTCGAATGCTCGTCCCGGCATCCCTACGGGACTATTAATAATCATCACCTCCGACTTATCACGATGAATATATGCCTGCTTGAAATTTTCTGCAGCATCACATTCCAGAGTAGGCACAAAAATGCTTGCCATTTGCACTGCATCTGCACCCAAATCCATCATACGCCGAATGTCCGCACCCGTCATCAATCCTCCGGCAGCCACTACGGGGATCTTCTTTTTCGAAGCATATGATTTTGCAACTTCTACAACCTCCGGAATAATCTTCTCCAATGAAAAATTATCATCTTCTATCTGATTCCGTTTAAAGCCCAAATGTCCGCCAGCTTTGGGGCCTTCCACTACGATAGCATCTGGTAGATAGTTGTAATTGTGTTCCCACTTCTCACAGATTAGCTTGGAAGCACGAGCAGAAGACACAATCGGTACCAAGCACGTTGTGCTATCTTTATCTAAAAAAGAGGGCATATTCAGAGGTAAACCCGCACCGGCAAAAATAACATCCACCTTTTCTGCTATACAGGTGCGCATCATATCTGCATAATTTGACAATGCCACCATTATATTTACACCTATTACACCTTTAGATTTTGTGCGAGCCTTGTGTAACTCTTCTTTTAATCCTTCTATACAATTTTGAAAATAGGTATTTTCAGGTTTATTGTAAAGCAAACCTAAGCCTGCACAGGAAATTACACCCACGCCACCGTTATTTGCAACTGTCGAAGCTAAACCTGATAAGGAAATACCTACGCCCATTCCTCCCTGAATAATCGGAAGAGAAATATGTAGTCTACCGATTGAAAAAGATTTCATCATATGTCTTTATATTCGTCGCTCAGTACGCTCAAAAAAGCATACCTTCAACTTGTTTATAACAAAAGAGTAAATAATGATATCTATTTTGAAATGGAGTAATCTGTTTCTACTAAAAAACAGAAAATACAAACTCAAAGAAGAATTCAAAATAAGCCCAATTGTCATATCGGCTGCAAAGGTAACCATAATATTTTGCAACACCCAAATAAATTGCGGTTTTATTTTGAAGAGCGTCGAACAAGTACCATACCAACAAACTTTGCTTTTGTACTAAATAGCAAGAGGGCTACGCCATAAAATATGTTTTTTTTAACTTCATTGATTAATTTATCTACAAATTTCTTGCAGACTTCGTAAAATTTTACGAATATTGCTTATTCGTTGTACCCAAGATGATTTAATATCAAATTCCATCTCTATTAATACTTTGCAAATCAAATACTTGTATCGTTTTCGGTCATTATTCTGGTCATTATTCTTATGAACCCTTTAATTTAGACAATAATTAAATTCATCATGAAAAAGATTCTCTTAATTCTTCTCTGTCTTCCGCTCATGCTTTCAGCACAAGTTTCGCCACCAAAGCCCTGCGGACCGGTTCCGTCTCTACGTCAACTAGCATGGCGCGATATTGGCTTTTACGCCTTTGTTCACTTCACCACCAATACTTTCTGTGATGTTGAATGGGGATATGGCGATGCCTCCCCCAATGATTTCAATCCAGAGAAATTAGACTGTGAACAGTGGGTCAAAGCCTTTAAATCAGCTGGAATGAAGGGTGTTATCATTACAGCCAAACATCATGACGGTTTTTGCCTGTGGCCAAGCAAACTGACAGATTACTCCGTCAAAAACAGCAAATGGAGGAATGGCGAAGGTGATGTAGTCCGGGAACTTGCTCTGGCTACACACAAATACGGACTCAAAATGGGTATTTATCTCTCCCCATGGGATCGTCATGAAGAACGCTACGGCATGGCGGCATATCTCGATTATTACCGTAGTCAACTACGTGAACTTCTGACGAATTACGGCCCCATTTTTGAAATTTGGCAAGATGGTGCCAATGGCGGAGATGGCTATTATGGCGGTAAAAAGGAAAAACGCATCATTGACAGCAAGACCTATTATGAATGGGCTGTAACAGATACTTTAATTCGCAAATTACAACCTAACGCCTGCATCTTTGGAGACGGAGGTCCCGATGCACGCTGGTGCGGCACAGAAAGTGGCTATGTAGGAGACCCGAATTGGTGTCTCATTACAAAAGACAATTATGCCCCCGGTCATGCTGATCCAAACAATCTGCAACATGGCGAAGAACAGGGTTGCAATTGGGTTCCTGCCGAAGTAGACGTTTCCATCCGCCCGGGATGGTTTTATCACGATGCTGAAAACGACAAAGTAAAAACCGTGGAACAACTCCTTGACATTTTTTACAATTCCATCGGACGTGGAGCCAATCTCATTCTCAATGTCCCGGCAGACAAAGATGGTCTCATCCATGCCAACGATGTAAAACGCCTCCAGGAATTCGGCGATGCCCTGCAAAAAGAGTTTCAAAACAACCTGAATTCACAAATTGCCAGCGTCAGGGCCAGTAATGTGAGAAGCAACAACCTTCGTTATGCAGCATACAAAGTCATCGATGGCAGTAACGAAACCTATTGGGCCACGAACGACCGCATACACCAAGCCAGTCTGACTTTCAAATTTAAAAAATCCGTTATTCTAAATCGCTTTTATGTCCGGGAATATATTCAATTGGGCCAACGTGTAAAGTCTTTCAAATTGGAATTGCAGGATGCCAATGGAGACTGGAAACAGATTGCTGCAGGTACCACCATCGGCAATAAACGCATTTTGTGTTTCGACGACGTAGAAGCTCAAACATTGCGCTTCACGGTAACCGACAGCAAGGCATGCCCCGTTATTTCAGATATCCGCTTCTATTGCGCACCACATTCTAATTTTATACGGCATTAGCTATTTTTAGTGTTGCAACTCCTTTTTGAGGTTTTCGTCCTCAGCACAACTATCATCCAAGTATCCTCTACTTACTTCAATGATAGCCAGACTTTTGGCTCTAATAGACACCTCAGAACCTACTTATATGAAAGATTTTCGGATGTTATTTTTCAATTTTCATCTTAAGGTACGCCCAAATTTTCTGATAAACACATGCATTCTGGCTGAACTTTGATTGATCAGAAAGTTCTCTCAAAATAATTATGACTTTTTTCAAAATATATTTGTTGTTGTTTCGCCAAACCACAACTTATTTTTGACAAATACGAACTTCAAAAAAACACGCTAAAAGAAGGGTTAAATTTCCATTTAAACATTACTTCAAACATCCTCTGTTTTTTGGAAACAAGCCTCATGAGTCACCTTTGCATGCAAAGCATTTATGATAGATTTATTTTCAGGTGCAGCACGGGAGTTATTAAATTATCCTGACTGCAATTTTCATCTAATATCTTATATATCTGCACATTGAATTCTTGTTTTATGTATGCCATTTTCCATATTTTGAGGGTATTTTACCTCTGATTAAAAATGCAACTTATTTTCTGTGCAAGACGAATATAAAAGGAGTTTTTAGAATCGATTCATACATTTGAGATAGAAGGTAAAATGCATTTTTTTTATTTTGTAAGTCGACTTTTTCAACATCAGAAAGTAGTAAAAAAACAAATATGATTTTTGTTTTTTTTAGCTGCAAAAATTTATCCTTTTTATTAACAACAATGTCAAACTTTTTCAGTAAGACTCAGAATATGACTATTATCAAGAAAAAAATACACATATTCCCAAAAAAAATCAGTTTTCAGTATTCGTATATCAATAAATTAACTATATTTGCAAAATTCATCATATTAAACTTGTTGGCCCAAATTGAATAAAGCAATATGATATCTGAAAAGTTGTACATATTATTGAATTCCAATATATTAAAAGCTTCGATGCATTTAATATATTGTCAACATGTACACAACTTATTTATAATGTTCCCCAAATTTCCAGAAATTTGCAAACAATTTGGTGAAAGTTTAGTACCTGAGCAGGGAAATATATTCAGGCGTGTTGTTATTTCCCTATTTTCGAATTTAAAGGTGGTAGTTTGGCTAGCCCGTGACAAGCATTGTGAAGTGGAAAGTATAAATTTTGAAAAATTACCGAACTTTGAATACCATACTTCTCAAGATTTCTATTGTTCCAGATACGAACTTCATACATTATGTCCCTTAAACGGTATTAGACCTTTCTACAGCCATTCAAAAGCAAGTGTTCACGATCTCAATCACTTACAGGATATCAAGTTCCTGTATGATGCTTACAGTGTATTTGTAAATAGAAGTTATAAAGGAAAAAATGTAAAAGTAGATCTTGATTTATTTCAAACGACAAAAATAAAATTTAAATATCTGTATCGTTTGAATCAAAAGCACTGGAAACCACTATTTACTCCCTTTATAAAGACTCAAAAGAAAATTCAAATGGTAATTTCGAAACTTAAGGATCAATTGATGATGCTACGAAATTACGCAAAGGTACCCGTACCAATGAACTATTTGCCTGAATAATTGGCAAAATTTGTGCTCAGAACACTTTACAACAGATTTATTAGATTAATCACACACTAATAGAATGGGTTAAGCACCCATTATTTTCATTTCACCAACAGGTAATAAAATAAACAGTATCTGCTCTTTATCCTTTTTTCTCAAGAAAACTAATTATTAATCTGAGACTGATTGATGCAGTCTCATAAACAAAAAATCTACAAATGAAAAAATTAAACGTTCTTTTTTGTTTGACAGCTGTAGCTGGTTCTTTCTTATTCGCATCCATGACAGCTGCCTCCATACGGAGTGAAGGAAGTGTTAAAACTTCAAAGGTGTTATTGACTACCAATAACACCGAGACGATTGATTCAGTTGTTATTAGTGACACCCTGGCAAATGATTCTTATGTTCAAATTAACGATATCCAGTATTATCGAGGTCAGGAAGCATCCGTTATAATAACAGGATGTAACCAGTACGATGGTGATATCGTCTTCCCATCTAACATTATAGGCGGTGGAAAAACTTACCCCGTAGTGGGATTTAGAGATAGTTGGCAGTTTTCAGATCGTGGTTTCACATCCATTACATTCTCAGACAATATCACTTCATTGCCCGACTACTGTTTCTGGTATTGTCGGCAACTAACGAAAGTAGTTTTACCAAAAAAGTTGCAATCAATCGGTAATGAATGCTTTCATGGATGTTCATCACTAAAAACTATAGAGTTTGGGGATCAATTAAAAATAATTGGAAATGGATCCTTTAGAGAATGTTCTTCACTAAGTACTGTGAAGTTTGGAAATCAATTAAAAACAATTGGTAGTGGAGCTTTCTATTCATGTAATTTACAGGATACAGTTGTATTTCCAGACAGCTTGGAAGAAATAGGCGGAGCATGTTTTGCAAGTAATGTTAATCTAAAGAAAATTGTGTTATCACAAAAACTTTCAAATTTATCAAATGATTGTTTCAATGGATGTTCATCACTAAGTACTATAGTGTTCGGGGAGCAATTAAGAACAATTGGCGACTATAGTTTCTATCAATGTAATTTACAGGGTACACTTGTATTTCCGGATAGCTTGGAAGAAATAGGCTACGAAAGTTTTTATAATAATGTAAATTTGAATAAAATTATATTCCCTCAAAAACTTACAAATTTACGAAATTACTGTTTCTATAATTGCTACAACTTAAATGAAATACAATTTAAAGGCAATACGCCCCCAACAATCGAACAAACTAATATCTTTGAAGGTTGCAAAAGAGGTATATTCACTTATGTACCGGAAAACTCATTTGAAATTTATTATGACGCTTTTTATGAGAACAGCAACCTACATAATTGGTTAACATTGTTAGATGGAAATGGGCCAACAAAAATAGCAGTTACCGTAACCACGCCCGGCACCTTGGGCGAAGAGATTTTGAAACAATTGGAAACCTTTAGCCGTGTAAATGAGCTGAAGATTACCGGGACGCTAAATGGTGACGACTATTATGTCATTCAGAATCGTTTGCCAAACCTGCTAGCCATTGACATGAAGGAGGTTAATATGACATACCTACCTGATTACTTTTTTTATGATCGAGATAAAATCAGGACTATTAATTTACCTAAAATACTGACAACAATTGGTTACGAAGCACTCTTTAGCTGTAATTCACTTGATTCGGTTGGTTTACCACAAACAGTGACATCAATACGCGAATATGCATTTTATAACTGCAATTCACTTCATTCGATTGCTTTACCACAAACAGTAACAACTATAGGTTATAATGCTTTTTCCAATTGTTCCAGTTTAGACAGTATTAGTTTACCTGACAATTTGACAAATATTCAAAGTGGCACATTCTCAGGTTGTACTTCGCTGACCAAGGTGCATCTCCCCAAAAATTTAATTTCTATCGATAATTCCGCCTTTGAGAATACTGCACTGACCAGTGTGCAATTTCCAGAAAAAGAGCAGCTCTCCTCTCTTGGCTATTGTGCTTTTGGTAGTTGTCAAGGGTTGACAGAAATCACGATTCCGGCTTCCGTAAGCTATATGCAAATGCCATTTTATAATTGTCAAAACATCAAAAAAATCACTTCTTATGCCTCCGTCCCTCCGACTTTGCCTGACTATAATGACATTCTTTGGAATGTTAACAAGAGTACATGTACCCTGTATGTTCCATTCTGGTCTATCAATAGCTATAAGTTAGCTTTGGGCTGGGACGTATTCCACAACATTCTGCCGGCAAATTATGAAACCGATTTTCTCAACATCTGCGGGCCGTTCACACTTGGTGACACCGTACGATTGCAAAATAAACCTTTGGTCGTTGTGCAAACAAATGGTAACTTCAAAGTAGAAGGCAGCGAACCGTTCTCCATGAGTCGCTACATACAAAACAGTGTTGTAAAACCATCACGTCAATGGTGGTATAATGACGCATCTGTTTACAGCAGCCTCATCAGTGAATCTTCAGCCATGCGCGCCGACACGGTGCAGATTTGTTTTTCTACACGGGGAAACAATTGGATGTTTCTTTCTTTCCCCTTCGATGTGAAAGTAGCAGACATCACATTTAACAATGACGCCTTATTCGCCATTCGAAAATATGACGGAGCCAACCGCGCACAGGGGAATGAAGAAAACTGGGTAGAGATGACCAACGACAGTGTACTCCAGGCAGGCGTGGGTTACGTGATGCAGACCAATAAAGACATTGACCAGGTAACCCTGACAGCCATAAACAATGGGAACAAGAACCGTTTATTCTCCGGCAGTGACCTTTCCTGCCAGCTCAGTGAATATGTTTCAGAATTTGCACACAATCGCAGTTGGAATTTTGTAGGAAATCCTTATCCCTGTTTCTTTGATCTGCATTATTTGGAATTTAGTTCTCCCGTCACGGTTTGGGACTATGAAAACGGCGTATATATGGCTCTGTCTCCTACAGACGACGACTATATATTCAAACCCATGGAAGCCTTCTTTGTACAGAAACCGGCCGATGTGGATGCTCTGAAGTTTGCTGTTGGAGGTAGACAGGTAAACACAGAGCAAAGACCTGCACCAACCACATCGCGTAAATTTCAAAATACAATAGAAAAGAATAGCAGGGTACTCTACAACTTGAAGTTACAAGGTGACAATCAAGGTGACCGAACCCGCGTTGTGATTAATCCGTCTGCATCAGAAGGTTACGAGATGACTTGTGACGCCGCAAAATTTATGACAAACAATTCTACGGTAGCTCAACTCTTTACTCTTGACAGCAACGGACAAAACTATGCCATCAACGAGCGACCTCTGGGCAACGGCATCGTGCAGCTGGGTATATCGATTGGAACGAAAGGGACCTACACTATTGGTGGTCTGAAAGGACAAAACACCGAAAATGATGTAACGCTGATCGACAAACTGACCAACCAAACCGTATCACTTGGGCAGAGCGATTACAGCTTTAGCTCTGAAGCCGGACTATTTTCGGACCGTTTTGAATTGCACTTTACAAATAACGTAACCGGAATAGATGCAACTGCCACACAGACCCAAAAGGTAGAAATTTGCCAGAACGGCATCCGCGTAACTTGCGCCAAAGGACAGAATGTCAAGATCTTTAACGAAGCCGGACAATTAGAAGCTTCGTTCATTTCTAACGGCGATGCACGCACGATTCTGTTGAGCAACAATATCTACATGGTCCGAATCAACGGAAAGACCTATAAGGTAGAAGTTAATAACAAATAGACTATTTTCGTATGAAACATATCATAGCAATCTTGTTGATTGTCATTGGAATTCTACCGCTTTGGGGACAGACGGACTTTAAGCCCGACAATCCCCTGGAGCCGGAACAATATTACAATTTGACAGTCCAAGTATATCCGGAGGGAGCCGGGAGCGTTTCGCCTTCGGGAAAAGGCCAGTATAGACTGAGTCAGGACGTGGGCTTAAATGCCTACGCGAACGAGGGATACTATTTTGTAGAATGGCGTCAAGCCGATATGGTAGTATCGAAATCATCCTCATTCAGTTATCGGATTCCTGCACGTCACTCGACACTGACGGCTGTGTTTACCTATCGGCCGGGCAATCCGTCGGAACCATCTCAAATGGGATTACGTCATAAACTCACATTTAAAATCCCCATTGGCGAAAGCGGCAGTACAAATATTACTTCCGGTACCTTGTTTAAAGAAGGCGACCAGGTTGATTTGCAATTCTATCTGAACACCGGTTATGTCTTTAACGCCTGGAAACAAGCCGATACTTTAGTGACACAATCTCCCAGATATTCTTTCATCATGGGAAAACAGGATGTCAACCTAACGGCCATGACAGCATTTCATCCATCCGACCCGGAAATTCCCGGCAAGAATGACTGGAATAAAACAAGTGGAGAAGTTATTGTAGACCATTTCACGCCGGGCAACCTACTGGGAGCCATAGACAACGCCATTGGCGGTTCGCAAAACCGAAGCCAGGTAACAATGGTCATCGTCTCGGGAGCAATGAATTGGAATGATTTTGGAATTGCCAATTACCTTTCCAACTGTTCCATGCTAGACCTACGACGCGCTACAGGTATCACAGAAATACCAAGCTATGCTTTTGACGGAACGAACCTTAGCCGGATCATTCTTCCTGCAGGAATAGAGAACATAGGCTACTGGGCATTTGCAAACTGTACCAATCTGTCGGAGATTTCCTGTTATGCCGCAGCACCACCAAAGATAGAAGCATATGCCTTTGCGGGCATCCAGTCAGGTGCCGTACTTCATGTACTGCCTAGCGCGATGGCCCTTTATGCCGAAGCCGAGGGATGGAAAGATTTTTCGATTCTGGCCTTGACAGAAGACGTTCATTCGCTTGAAATCAGTCTGCCCGATTTGTCCGCTGACGGACGCTACAAAAACATGAGCATAGAGCTGCTCAACAGGGAGACGGCTCAAAAACAACGTTTTGTCATTTCTGACCGACTAAAATATACATTTAATGGCTTGCTGAGCAACAGTTGTTACAATGTATATCTGAAAAATCAATTAGGTGCGATTCTGGGGGAAATAGACAGTATATGCATTCTCTCTGCCGATGTTGCACAGACGTTTACGTCTATTCTCACACCCCGTGAAGTAACCTTGAAGATTATTACACCGACAAGCACAGACGTAACGGAACAAACACAGATAGACTGGACTGACAAAAACGGCACTTTTCTATCACGTGGGAACAGTCTGAAGGGTTTAACAGCAGGCACCGAACTATACTATGCGCTGACCCTGAATCAGACGTTGGGGATGGAATACAAACTTCCGGAAAAGCAGCACTATGCGGTGAAAGATAGTGATAACTCGTTCACTTTGTCCCTAGTACCACTTGACACGATAAAAATAAGTGGTATTGTCAAAAGCAAAGACGGTTCTCTAATTAATGGAGCTACGGTTTCAGTGTCACAACAATTAAATGGACGGTATTCCAAATCATTTTTAGTACAAACCGACAACCGTGGAGCATTCAGCCTGATCGCCTACAAAGGCAAAACATCCTTTGCCATCTCTTGTGGCAACTATATCACGGAGAACATTATGTTGGACAGCCTGAACAAAAAGCCATACTCTTTTGTGCTGAAACCCATTACAGGAGCAACAATTACTACAGGATTCACCTACACAACAAGTGTGGCTAAGGGGGGAACAGCGGATACCCAAAGCGGGTATGCCGATTACGCGAATGTGTCTTACACACTCTATAATGTAACACAACAGAAGGCCATCAATAGTTTCAGCGTGCAATACCCATCCATCGTCTTGTTGGATGAAGTAAATAAGGGAGACCGCATTGCACTGACAGCCACAAGTAAGACCAATGCTTTCAAAGCTGTTCGGGATACTGTTGAAATAGACACGTTAAACCGGGCATCGGCCACATTCCCCATTGTAGCACGGGGAGGTATCCATGCGACTTTTCAGGAAACGGCGAATGCCTCTGTTGTAGGCATCCTTTATGACGCCAATGGCAATTTGTTGAAAAAGTATAATTATGCCTCCGCCTCACTTACGATTAGCAGCTTGCCTGACGGAAATTATACCTTAGTCAATATGGCAGCGAGCACCTTGTTTAACAGCGTCTATCGTTTGGACCAATTGTCGGCATCAGGTTTACAGGAAAACAGTGATTACATTAAAAATGAGGTAACAGTGGTCACCGGATATATCAGTGAAGTATCCAACAATCTGATTCCGAAATTAGACGAAAGCAAACTGTATTATACGGGAGAGAACACCACTTTCAGTGTAAACAAATCCTCGGTAGTAGCAGGTAATTACCTGACATTGAAAGGAAAGATGGACTTTAAGCAAATTTATGCAGCTCAGGTTAGTGATGTGAAAATACTGATTGATCTTCCGGAAGGAACTTCATTTGTAGAAAACTCTGTCATGGTAGGAACAAAAGTGTCCGCATACACCTTGGAGGGTTCACGTCTTACCATTCCTTTGACAAACTATACCAGTGAAGTACGTTTTTGCATTATCCCAACCGATGCAGGAGATTTCAGTCCCAATGCTTTTGCCGAATTCAAACTGGCAGATAAAGTTATCATCCAACCAATAGGTAGCACAAACTATACCGTGAAGGCTTTGAGCATTACGGTGCCCGGGACAATAGCAAAAGAAACTCTTCCCATTAGTGGAACCGCGACACCTCATTCGACCATTGAAATTTTCGACGGTATCGCCTTAATTGGTCAGACTACGTCTCTGGCCAATGGGCAATGGTCTACAACCTGTACGCTGAATAAGCCCTATAATCTATCGTCTCATGGCATTTATGCAAAAGTAACGACTAAAACCGGACTGGTATTGGAATCTGAAACACAAAACTGTATCTATGATAAAAATGCCATTGAAGTAAACACCGTGACAATGTTGAACACTGCTCATGGTGCCAGCTCTTTGAATCTGTTAGAATATAGGACGGTCTTTAATTTTCAAAACCCATCAACACAATCAAAAACTTATTGGTATTGGCCCAGTTATCCAACATTCACATTTTTAATTGATTTCACAAACAATGATACAACTAAAATATCAAATGTTGTAGTTAATGTGGAAACACATAGAGGTAAAGTTGTTTCTCTTTCGGCCCAATATGATAAGAACAAGGGACTTTGGGTGTCAGTTGGCGATTTTAATAATGACAATGGCGTTCCAAAGAATGTTTCCGTCCATTTTGATTTTCTGTCAGAACTTTGTTATGATGAAAAACAAACAACCGATGCAACTGCATTAATTCTGGACAAAATAAAAAATGCGAAACAGGATTCCTCTAAGATGGATGTATTATATGCTTCGTTAAACGAGGAATATGAAAAAGAAATGATTGATACAGCCAAAATTCAGAGTTTGCGCGATTCTTTAGATTTGTTATCTCCACAGATAGATATTGTATTGACTAGTAAAGATTCACTTGTGATTGATTCTTTGAATCATGCAAAAACAGATGAAGAGTTCTTAATGATCTTAACGAGATATGTTAATCAACCTAATGCAACAGATTACATAGAAGCCTTTGCTCCGAAATATCCTACCACACCCATTTCGTTTGGAGATGACAAATATGGAACGATAACGTTCACACCCAATTCTATTGGAAATCCGAATTTAGATCTACTGAAAGGTAATTGGCAACCCGATATCCCGGACTTTGACGACAGTTCTCCATTGTCATTCCCAAAACAAGTTTCTTTTACCGACAAAAACACCGGAGATCAGATTAAGATCTCCATGGGTGAAACTTTGAATGTTCCGGATGGAGAAGAGGCTCTTTCAAATCCAACAGTAATGAAAGGTTTTCTGAATAAATTAAATAGTTTCGTTTCAGATTATAATTTGCAAATAGGAACTGTTAACGATCTTACAAATAACTATTTAGATCAATGTAAGAGAATACTTGATCAAAAAATAGAATTAAATAACTACGTAAGAGAATTTATTGAAAAGAGTAATCCTACAACTTGGAATAAAAAGAGATTAAGTGATTGTATCAAGGTAGAAAAACAGCTCAGTGGAAAGTTGAGTAAAGTTAAGTTAGCATCTACCATGCTCAATATTGTGGGAAAAGGTCTTTTGGCTTATGGCACTTATTCAGACATTTCATCTGGCTTTGACAGCTACAACAAATGGGTAAACTTGGAAGGAAAAATCTGGCAACTCTGTGATCATGACGAAGCACAAAAGATTGTGGATAAACTCAAAGTTTATGAGAAGCAATGTGCAAAATACAGTTGGTGGATTGGAAGTATTAATGCAGGAATTGCAATTGGAACAGCAGTAGCATCAGGTTTTGTTGAAACAAGTGCAGTTGCTGCTGGAACCGGAGTTGGTACTGTTGCGCTTCCCGCAACTTTAGGCACGGCTCTTACTATTACTGCTGTTAGCACTACTGCCAGTCTGGCAAACAGTTTCTATGGGCAGTGGGCTCAAAATAAGAACAAGAATAATTATTCCGAGATTCTTGGGTTAATTAAAAACAGTAGTAAATGTAAACCATCGACAGATGAAGACGATGGCACCGGATTTCCGTCCGGCGATGGTGATGCCATTGATGTACAAGATCCCTCCGGTTACGTATATGAAGGAGTGAGCAGTAACCGTCTGGAGGGTGTAACCGCCACGTGTTATTATAAAGAAATGGTTCAAGATATGTATGGCGACAAGCATGAACAGGTAACGTTTTGGGATGCAGAAGACTATGCCCAAAAAAATCCATTGTTTACAGACAAAAACGGGATGTATGCATGGGACGTACCACAAGGGCTGTGGCAGGTAAAATTTGAGAAACAAGGTTATCAAACCACCTATAGTGATTGGTTACCGGTACCTCCACCACAGTTAGATATTAACATAGCCATGAAGCAGAACGCTCAACCAAATGTAAAGAATGTCAAGGCATACGAAGATGGCATTGAATTAGAATTTGACAAGTATATGCTGCCAGAAAGTATGACCACGGAGAATATCTCTGTTACAAAGAACGGAACGAACGTCAAAGGTAAAGTTACCTTGCTCAACGAGGAGAAAACATCTTCAGAAGATGCAACCACTTATGTATCAAAAGTGCGCTTTATACCGGAAGAAGCATTTCTGACAACAGATGAAATTCGTTTAACGGTTAGCCACCGTGTAAAGAGTTATGCGGGTATCCAGATGGAAAGCGACTATGCGCAATCGTTCGATATTGTAAAAGAAGTAAAGCAAATTGCAACCGATTCGCTTTTAAAAGTACTTTACAATGGGAAGAAGCAAATTACAGTGAGTGTATTACCTTACGATGCGGCCATTGGCAAGAAGCTAACCGCCGTTTCGTCTTCGCCTCTCATTTCTAGAGTAACCCCCGAAGCTGTTCTTGATCAAAATGGTCAAGCCATACTGGAGGTAACTGGAGATTTGCCAGGCAGTACGGTTATCAGTTATACGGTTGAAGAATCTGACGTACAAAACAGAACCGTAGTTCAAGTAATCAACGAGCTACAAACCATCAGTGAACCAAAAGCCTCACGTGCATCAGGTACAGAAGTCTATAGAGGAACGACAGTAACGCTTTCAAGCGATACCAAGGGAGCCGTTATCTATTACACGACAGACGGCACCTGCCCATGTGATGAAAACGGGACACGCAAGGTTTACACACAACCTCTTTCGATTATCTCTGACATGACGATCAAAGCAATTTCATGGACCAATGATTTGGGAGAAAGTAATGTAGATTCTTTCAGTTACGTCATCAAGAGAAATACGCTCGGCATGAATCTAAAAAAAGGATGGAACTGGATTTCCCATAATATGGAAACAGACCTTGTTCCTACAACAGTAGCCAATTCAGGGGTATCGCGATTTGTAGGACAAACATCCGAATTGGTGCGCGACCCACAGTTTGGTCTGATAGGTAATCTAAAATTGGCTTGTGTCGGAAACGGCTACAAAGTGCTGATGGATGTCGATTCGAGTTATACACTGAAAGGATATGAATGCGATCCTTCACAAACGCCCATTTCTCTGAAAAAAGGCTGGAATTGGACAGGCTATCTTGTCAACCAGGTACTTACGCCTGTAGAAGCACTGAAAAATACAGTCGCTGAAGAAGAAGATTTGTTAGTAGGACAGGACGGATTCGTACAATACCAAAACGGAGGATGGATCGGTACACTCACAATGATGCAACCGGGACAAGGATACCTTTATTATTCGTTATCGGATAAGTCCTTGGTTTATACCACTAACCCAACCTCGAAATCTCGCTCACTTTATGCAGGCGGATTGTCTGTAGTTCCACCTTGGGTAGCTGACAAATATGCTTATCCAAACATCATGTGTTTGGTAGCCGATTTGTATGACGGTACGTTAATTGCTAATGAAAAAGCCTTCCTGGTAGGAGCTTTCTGCGGAACGGAATGTAGAGGCGTAGGCCGTTATGTATCCGGACGCCTCATGATGTCTGTATATGGTGAAGGAGGTGAAATCATTCATTTCCGTGCATTGAATAATGAGACAGAACAAATGATGGACGTTCTGGAAACCGTTCCTTTCTCACAGAATTTGTTAGGCAGCATTAAATTACCTTTTGCTCTGCACCTAAATGGAACATTTACGGATATAAAAAATCAGAGCAATCAGTGGAATGCCTATATTTCAACTGACGATCGGTTGCATATCAATGGATTGGACGATATCCAGACTGTATCATTAACCAATGCGGAAGGAATAAAGGTATTTCATGCAGAATGGTCTCTTTCCACGTTACCATCAGTTGTTTCGTTACCAACAGGAACGTATGTACTGAGTGTAAAAACAAAGACCGGAAAGATGTTCTACAAAAAATTGATAAAATGAAATCTCATCAATAAGATTAACTTACAAATGATTGTCGCAATTAGGTAGCGACAATCATTTGTTGATAACAATAAGAAAATATGAGAAAAATAAGATTATTGCTACTATGGGTGTTATTGGCAGCCTTTCCAATGTTGTCATCTTCGGCACAATCCTATTGGACGTGCGATATTCACGCTTTTCGCTATGATATGACCCTCTATTGCAATTTACTGATTGACGGAGCGAATATCGACTGTACACGTTACGAAGTGGCGGCATTTTGTGGAGATGAATGTCGTGGAATAGCCGTTTTAGATACGGTGAACAGTGTCCCGACCGGTTTCTATCTGCGCATTCGCAGTTATGCAGAAACAGGAGATATCATAACTTTTAAGGCATATGACAAGACTGATAAAAAAATATTAACAGTCAAAGATTCGTTGACTTTTACGTCCGGTCTATTGACAGGTTATCCCAGCCAACCTCATATCTTAAACATAAAAACAGTAATGCCAGGTGATGCTAACGGAGACGGAAAAGTGTCCGTACTTGATGTCGTACAAACTACCAACTATATTTTGGGAAAAGCTGGTACCTCTTTTCGAATCGAAGCTGCCGATCTGAATGGTGATGGAAAAATAACCACAATCGACATCGTCAAAATAATTAATATTTTGTTATACAAATAAAACCACTCTATTATGAATAAAATCATTGCAATTATTGCTCTTTTACTATCGGTGACAAGCGTCAGCGCTGATGTGTTTTTGTCAGCCGACAGTTTATGTTTGAAACCAGGCGAAAAAGGAGAACTTATTATCAATATGACGAATAGTGAACCTATCACAGCATTTCAAGTAGATGTTAGCCTGCCGAAAGGTATCTCGTTTGATTCAACTTACGTCCAAGATGATGATGAATATATTTATGCTTCTCTCACCGCACGCAAAAATTCTTCACACGGATTAACCATGACTATACAAAAGGACGGTACCTTGCGTCTACTCGTCAGTAGTTTGAAAAACAAAGATTTTTCAGGAACAGAAGGACCTGTTGTCAAAATCACAGTAAAAGCTGATGACGCGGCTATAAAAGGAACATACGCTGTTGTATTGAAAAATGTGGAACTTGCAACATCTTCTGAAACTTCTTATGATCCGCCAGAACGTTCTTCAACGGCCATCATTTACAATGATGTTGTGCTCTCTAAAGGAACTTCAGACGGTGGACAAATCACCGGTACCGGAAACTATCGTTCTTATCAAACAACTCAACTAACAGCTATTCCAAACACTGGATATCACTTCGTGCAGTGGTGGAACGACAGCACAACAAATCCTCTAAAGTTTTTAACAACAGAATCGCAAACTATTAGTGCTATCTTTCAAGCAAATCGTTATGCTCTCATGTATCAGTTGGATGGACAAGAATATCACAAAGATACCGTTGCTTTCGGAACTGTACCTCCGGTTGTCAACACTCCCACCAAAGAGGGTTATACCTTCTCCGGGTGGACCGGATTACCTGCCACCATGCCGGCAAATGATGTAGAAGCCACAGGGACATTCCGGATCAATCGCTACGCCGTTATTTATAAGGTAGACGAACAGGAAACAAAACGAGATTCTTTGGACTATGGTGCTACAATAACTACTATGGCAGCTCCCACCAAAGAAGGCTATACCTTCTCCGGATGGAGTTCCGCTCCTGCAAACATACCGGCAAAGGATGTCGAAATCACAGGAACATTCCGAATCAATCGCTACGCCGTTATTTATAAGGTAGACGGACAGGAAACAAAACGAGATTCTTTGGATTATGGTGCTACAATAACTACTGTGGCAGCTCCCACCAAAGAGGGCTATACCTTCTCCGGATGGAGTTCCGCCCCTGCAACCATGCCGGCAAAGGATGTGGAAATCACAGGGACATTCCGGATCAATCGCTACGCCGTTATTTATAAGGTAGACGGACAGGAAACAAAACGAGATTCTTTGGACTATGGTGCTACAATAACTACTGTGGCAGCTCCCACCAAAGAAGGCTATACCTTCTCCGGATGGAGTTCCGCTCCTGCAACCATGCCGGCAAAGAATGTAGAAATCACAGGAACATTCCATGTAAATCGTTATGCTCTCATGTATCAGTTGGACGGACAAGAATATCACAAAGATTCCGTTGCTTTCGGAGCTGTACCGCCGGTTGTCAACACTCCCACCAAAGAGGGTTATACCTTCTCCGGATGGACCGGATTACCGGCCACCATGCCGGCAAAGGATGTGCAAGCCACAGGAACATTCCGGATCAATCGCTACGCTGTTATTTATAAGGTAGACGGACAGGAAACAAAACGAGATTCTTTGAACTATGGTGCTACAATAACTACTGTGGCAGCTCCCACCAAAGAAGGCTATACCTTCTCCGGATGGAGTTCTGCTCCTGCAATCATGCCGGCAAAGAATGTAGAAATCACAGGAACATTCCATGTAAATCGCTATGCTCTGAATTATTTATTGGACGGACAGGAATATCACAAAGATTCCGTTGCTTTCGGAGCTGTACCGCCGGTTGTCAACACTCCAACCAAAGAGGGTTATACTTTTACTGGATGGACCGGATTACCGGCCACCATGCCGGCAAAGGATGTGCAAGCCACAGGAACATTCCGGATCAATCGCTACGCTGTTATTTATAAGGTAGACGGACAGGAAACAAAACGAGATTCTTTGAACTATGGTGCTACAATAACTACTGTGGCAGCTCCCACCAAAGAAGGCTATACCTTCTCCGGATGGAGTTCTGCTCCTGCAA
>Ga0183100_1000247_pt1 | contig 58359 bp, 66 predicted proteins | sample Biomet2_FD_127789 | JGI IMG/M metagenome (GOLD analysis project Ga0183100, IMG submission 127789) | Microbial communities from bioreactor (seeded with anoxic lake sediment) at LBNL, California, USA - Biofuel metagenome 2 | ecosystem: Engineered > Bioreactor > Anaerobic > Unclassified ...
CATGTTCGGCGTAAGGCGGCCAACAATTGCTTGGCGAGGCCTTGCGCAAAACTCATTATAGCGGTTTTTTGGTGGGATGTCCAGTCGAAGTTTTGGGATGGGCCCAAACCTTGGGACGGCTTTGCGAGCTAACGGCCGTTAGGCCATCCACTTGCTGTCGCCACTTAGGTTGTCGTAACCGGGATGGTTGTCGAAGCGAACGACGCCGACCCAGACTTTTCCGGCAGGGGTCTGTACGTCCTTGAGTGCTTCGGTAACTTTGGCGTGGCCCATGGTGCCGAATCCGCCGCAGAGCTCGATCAGGATGACGCCTTCTTTGGCCAGTTTGACGGCTTCTTCGCAGGCCATGTCATAGCTGCCGACACCTATTACTATCATCTCGCCCTGGCCCAGATCCATGACGGTACGCATGGGATTTTCTTTGCAGGCGGGACTGATGAACATAAAACAGATTTTTCTTTTCATGATTTGCCCTTTCTTTCGTTGAGTTATGGTCCGGTAATTGATATAATCTATTGTAAATTCAACAAGGAGAAAAGTAAATGATGAAATACCAAAGTACCAGAGGAAGCAACAGCCGTTTGTCCAGCGCCCAGGCGATCATCCGGGGCATCGCGGAGGACAAGGGTCTTTATGTACCGGAACGGATTCCGTCCCTTCCATTCGACCTGACCCAGCTATCCGGCCAGCCTTACCGGGAAGTGGCGTTTCAGATCATCAAAGCGTTTTTCCCCGATTATACCGATGAGGAACTCCATCGCTGTGTGGACGGTGCCTACGACAGCAAATTCGACGCTAGAGAGATCGTGCCGGTGGTCAAAGCCGGGGAAGGGTATTTCCTGGAGCTTTACCATGGCCGGACGGCCGCTTTCAAGGATATGGCTCTTTCTATCCTGCCTTATTTGATGACGACCGCCCTCCACAAAGAAAAAGAAGACAAAAAAATCGTCATTCTCACAGCCACGTCGGGGGATACGGGAAAAGCGGCCCTGGAGGGGTTCGCCGATGTGCCGGGAACGGAGATCATCGTCTTTTATCCCAACCAGGGGGTAAGCCAGGTGCAGGAGCGCCAGATGACTTCCCAGGAAGGGCAAAACACCCACGTGTTCGCCATCCGCGGCAATTTTGACGATGCCCAGGCCGGCGTCAAAAAGATTTTCAACGATTCGGATTTCGCGGAGCAGTTGGCAGCCATGAACTGCAAGCTTTCTTCCGCCAACTCCATCAATATCGGACGTCTGGTGCCCCAGGTGGCATACTATGTGTATGGATACGGCAAACTGGTGGAGCGGGGTGCCATCAAAGCGGGAGACCCCATCAACATCGTGGTGCCTACAGGCAATTTCGGAAACATTTTGGCCGCCTATTACGCGGGTCAGATGGGCCTGCCGGTGAACCGGCTGATTTGCGCATCCAACGAAAACAACATCCTCACGGATTTCATCAATACCGGTGTGTACGACCTTCGCAGGGACTTTTTCCTGACCAACTCCCCTTCCATGGATATTCTCATTTCCAGCAATCTGGAGCGGCTGTTGTTCCACCTGAGCGGTCGGGACGGCAAGCTGGTGAGCCGATTGATGGAACAAATGGAAAAAGAAAAGCGCTATGAAGTGACGCCGGCGATGAAAGAGGCCATGTCCGGGTTTTACGGCGGGTTTGCGGATGTCAAAGACACCAACGAAACCATGGGCCGCATGTATGCCCAAAACGGATATCTGATCGACACCCACACGGCGGTGGCCTACAAAGTATACGAAAACTATCTGGCGGAAACAGGGGACCATACGCCTGCCCTGATCGCCTCCACTGCCAGCGCCTACAAATTCGCCGACAGCGTGGCGGAAGCCATCGGCATCGGCAAGGGAAAAGACGGTTTCGCGTCGGTTGCGGCCATCCAGAAGGCCACCGGGGTTCCGATTCCCTCGGGTCTTGTGGGCCTCGAAAACAAGCCCATTAGGCATAAGGACGTGGTGGATGTGGACCAAATGGCGGCTGCGGTTAAGAGCGCATTAAAGGACCGTTAATATTGTGTTAATTCTTCCAAAAACAGCGGACACCCCGCTGTTTTTGCCTTATAATAAAGGTCGAAAGGAGGTGAAAGAATGACAATAAAAAAAATAACAATGGGGGCCCAAAAACGAATCGCGTTGGTGGCCCATGACAATCTGAAGGACGATCTTGTGAGATGGTGCCAGAAAAACGAATCTGTGCTGAAGACCCATTTTCTCTGCGGCACCGGCACCACAGCCCGTTTGATTTCCGAAAAAACCGGACTTCCGGTGGAACGGCTGATCAGCGGACCCTTGGGCGGAGACCAGCAGATCGGCGCACGAATCGCCGAGGGAAATCTGGACATGCTGATCTTTTTTTCCGATCCCCTTGAAATGCAGCCACACGATCCGGACATCAAAGCGTTGCTGCGCATCGCCTGTGTCTATGACGTGCCCGTGGCCAACAACCGCGCGACCGCAGACTTTTTGATGACGTCCCGTTTCATGAATTCCGAATACAGCCATGAGATGATGGACTTCGTGAAGCTGACCGATGCCAGAGCTGTGGCTTTTTACGACGAAATGTCCGGAAAATGATTATTTCCCCTTGAAAATTCCCTGTCTCTGTGATATATTGAAACGCGGCTGTCGAAGAGACAACCGTACTATTTAGCCAACGCGGAGGATTGACCGAGTGGCTAAGGAGCCCGCCTGGAAAGCGGGTAAGGTGTAACAGCCTCGTGGGTTCGAGTCCCATGTCCTCCGCCAAATTCAAACAACAATATTGATACAACCGAAACTCATTGAAATATATGGGTTTTTGTTGTTATATGGGCTAATTGCAGGATTTGCCAGGCAGTTGTTTCTGGAAAAATGTGGATAAATAAGGAAATAATTTACTATTTTAATGATTAGTTAACATAATACCATAATCGTCTGCGAATGGAATTGGGGTTTGAAAAGAAACCGGTTTCACTTTTTCGGGGTTTGGGCGCACAAGTAGGCGTAAATAGATAGAGCGGGCAATTTATCTTTTGTCGATGTTGGGAAGAGAACTTCAGGATGAAGTCAAAAAGCATAGAACAGAGCTTGCCCAAGGAGACATCCGGTTTGCGGTAATCGATTCGAAACCTAATTAACAATAGCCATCATGGCTTTCCCGGGTGCAACTGTTGGTGGGGTTGTCGCGTCGATGCTGTTTGCATAGGGATGGGGCCTCCGGAAACGGGTGCTCTTTTTTTATTAGAATGCAAATAGAGAAAAAGTATTAATATTAACAGAATTTTATGCATAGGATTCTCTTGCTGGCATGGGTAGCAATTCATGCAAAGATTTCTATTATAATTTGAAAATAATCCATTTTTTAATAGCGAAGAAACTATATTAGCCTAACATCCAGATTCTATTGATATCTAACAAATGTGGGATTTGAGGGTAAAAAAATGATTTGTGATAGCGGATTTGATGTTGCTCTTAAATAAACATTAAAAAAAAATTATGACTTGATACTTTGACTTCATTATTATCAGATTTCATGGTAAAATCATCACTATTGGAACGTTACTAGTGATTACTGAGAGGATAAAGATAATGAGTGAGATCCAAAGCGCAGAAACATACAAGGGTATTTACGCAATGCATAAATACTGGGGCAAAAAACCATTTAACGTAATCTCCGATTTTATAAATGAATATACTCAAGAGGGCGAGATTGTCCTAGATTCCTTTTGCGGTTCTGGTATAACATTAATTGAAGCAATAAAGCTAAACAGGCGAGCGATTGGAGTCGATATTAATCCAATTGCAACTAAATTATCAAAAGTATCACTAGAAAAAATTGACATAAAAGAGTTAAAACGCGAGTTTGCGAAAATAAAAAAAGAAGTCGAACCCATAATTAACTCACTTTATGAGACGACCTGCGAGATATGTGGGAACAGAGCATATCAAACCCACATTATCTGGTCAAATAACGAACCGGTTGAGATTTGGTATAAATGTGATTCATGTAAGAAGAAGAAATTGATAAAAAATGGAAGTGAGATTGATAAAAATCAGGCTAATTCACCAAGTGCTAATCCTTTATGGTATCCAGATACATTAATGATTGAAAACAGCCGTATAAATATTAACCCGGGCCAGAAGGTATCGGATCTTTTTACCAGGAGGGCAATTGTAGGGCTTTCTCATATATTAGATAAAATCAAAGAAATAGAGGATGAGGTTATTCGAGAAACGCTTGAATTGACTTTCACTGGATGTGTTTCGCAGGCTAGCAATTTAGTGTTTGTAATTAGACGAAGAAATAAAAACTCAATGAAGGAAGAGTCCGGCAAAGCAGAAGTTGGCAGCTGGGTAATAGGTTATTGGGTTCCACAGGAGCATTTCGAAATTAATGCATGGAATTGTTTCGAAAATAGATTTCAAAGAATTCTACGGGGCAAAGAGGAGGTAAACTCAGTATTTAAAGAAGACGTTAACTTTTATGACAATTTTTTTGACTTAGCCAATAAAGAAAAAGGAGCTATTGTTTGGAACTCAACAGCGACTAAACTCCAAATTCCGGATAATTCTATAGATTATATATTTATTGACCCACCACATGGAAATCGGATTTTATATATGGAGATGAGCTTGATGTGGAACTCGTGGCTTGGGTATGAAAATAAGTACGACTTGAAGGATGAGATTATTGTTTCAGAAGCGAAGAAAAGAAATAAAAAAATTGAAGATTATATGGATTTAATGAACCAATCCTTTCTTGAAATTAAGAGAGTTCTAAAAAAGGATAGGCATTTTTCACTTGCGTTTAACAGTCTAGATGATAATACTTGGCTTGAAATGTTAAATATATGCATCGGAACAGGATTTAGTGTAGTTGACATTCATCCACTAGAGTACTCGGCAAATTCGGTAGTGCAGGATAATCGAAAAAACGCGCTTAAAACTGATTTTGTGATAACAAGTAAGAAAAGTGGAGACTTATGTGTTGATAAAATAACAATGAGCTACGATACCAACGATCTTCATTCAAAAATAAAAGAGCTTCTGACTGTCAATAGTCTTGAAACATATGACATCATCAATAAACTATATCAAAAAAGCATATATGAAGGCTATATCTACCCTCCAACAAAAATTATGGATATTCTTGAGAAGCAATTTAACTATAGTGAGGGACAGTGGTCAATAAAATAAGAATACTCTTAGTGTAAGAGATCATTGCTTGGTGGTTATTTGGCCTTTTTGATTAACAATGAAATGGATTTTACCGAATAATCTCCAGCAAGAGATCTCTCTTTATCATAATGATATCTGATATTATTTATTTTTTCATTGCAAATTGAATCAAGTAAACTCGCGACAGAATCACCAATATAATCGAGCTCCCCCTTTATCGGGCGCCCATCCTCAAAAACATTTGTGTATGCAAGAAACACAAAAAGCCGATTATTGTTTGAAAACAAACGCTCCCCTTGATATTTGTAATTCCACCATTCCAGTTTGTCCAATTCGGATGAGATCGCTTCAAGATTTACAGCTCTTGTAGTAAACATATCGGCAACGAAACTTGCCGCTTCATGATCGTTAGAATTTAACAATATTTCTAATATTTCATTTTTAGAAAGGCCACCATAATTTGGAAGCGCAAGATCTTTTTTTCGGTTCTTATAATATTCTTTAATTTTTTCGATTTCCGATTTGTTATTATTATCAACGATAAAACTATCTGCCTGATCCTCGCTGGCTCTAACTAAGCCTTTTGAGTATAAATCAAAAAAATCTTCGGCTATATGAGTGATTTTTAAATCGAAAGGAATAATCTCATCATTAGTGAGAATGAAAAAATCAATATCATGGATTTTTCTTAACGTTGGAAGAACTTTTGGATGATTAATGAAGCAGTGCTCGATTATATCATTTGTTGTTTGATTGTAGAAAGACCATAAGATGTAATTTTGAATACGAGGTACAATTTCATTTTCAATTCTTGTATGCAAGATGTCAACAGTTTTTATCGTTTTATCCCTTACAAGTGCTTTTACAATATCGTCAACTTTATCATTTCTCAAGCCACAATTGACAGCCCCGTATCCTTTTATGATTTCTCTCAGACCATCTTCGGCTGCAGTTCGTTGCTTATCTATATCCGAACGCTTTGAGTCAATGTAGCCGACTATATCATTGATGTTAATATCTGACGCGTAAGCCTGAGCAAGAAGATGTTCAAACTTGCCTTTTTCTGGCTGAATATTAAATTGGGTCATTATTTCAATAAGATTTGTACTATCTAGTGAACGTAAGAGCAAAAAACGAATCCCTCGTCGATTTTCACCATATTTTTCTGTAAAACCGGAAATGTCTTTAGTGCTTTCGAAGTCATTATACATAATTCTAAAAGATTCAGTCATCAATGATCCCTCCATTTTCCCCGTTGAATAATTGATTTTGGGCTGTAACGTGTGGCACTCTTGCTGGTGTTTATTGTATGAAAACGTAAAATATAGTGCTGGTATAAGTTGTCAATTATAAGGTTCGCTTTTAAAAGACACTATTAAATGATAACACAGCAAATTAAGATTGTAAATGTGGGTAACTTTCGGAGAACGGAAACCGATTTTTATACCAGTATATGTAATAGCAACTTGAAAACTTAATAAGAAAGGGCAGCTGTTAGCGTGTCCTGTATTATAACCGAATTAGGATAAATTGACATAGACTCGAATCGTCCCTTCCAGATTCTTGCAAACTCGTCGCGCACGGTGTAAAATACATGTTGTATATTAGTGGGGGCAATGATGGGAAACATGATTAGAGAACGAATAACAAAAAGATGTAAAGTTAGGTGTGAGTCTGCCTAGCTTTTTGTTTGGAAATATATCTAGCCATGAAACCCTATAGTATTGTGCCATAAATAAGATGTGAAGGGAAAAGAAATGAACGCAAATTCTGAAAATCCAGGAGTTGGCAAAAAATTTCAAGAACGAGTGTTACATATCGCAAAAGATCGATTTGGCATTCCATTTGTACAAGAAAATCCTGTGCCAGTTGGGAAACCGGCAAAAGACCATCGATTTGACATAGTATCAGAGGATAAAAGAGTCGTTATCGAGTGTAAATGTTATACATGGACCAATGGGAACAATGTACCAAGTGCCAAGATGTCTACACTGAACGAAGCGGTTTTGTATATGCGAAGTTTACCAGCAAATACTAAAAAAATTATTGCGATGAAGAAAGATATTAGGCATCGTACCGCCGAATCGCTTGCAAGCTATTATTGCAGAACTTATGGGCATCTCTTGGGGGATATCGAAATTTGGGAAATTGACGAACTGGGAAATCTCATAGTAGTCCGATCTGTGAATTACTGATAATCACTTTGTAATAGGTATTGTTCGATTTGATAATCTGCAAATTTTGTGGCTTGACAGTAAACTAAAATGTATGCAAAACATTCGGAAGCGTTGGAGGATAACTTTGGGGACAATTGAAAATAAATTTAATGAAGAGATGAAGAACATATATTTTACTGCTAAAAAAGATATTGGCTATACGGCAACTCGATTCATGCAACTATTGTCGCAAAAGGGCGGAATTCAGACAGCCAAACAACTTATAGCGAAAGAAGGAGGCACGTACGGCTTTGAAGTATTATGGGAGAACAATCGATTAGATTTATCTGTCGAAGCTCTTGTTTTGAAGCCAGAGTATGAAACCCTATTTTCTGATGAAGAACGGATGCTTTGTAAGGATAGGCTTGAAAAATTCGGATATGACAGAATAGCTACCAGCTTGATTCAGAGCTCCTCAAATAATGAATGAAGCTTATTTATTTTGTGCGGAAATACCGCAATATTTTGTCCCCAACAGAAATTGGTCAAAAATCCACAATGAAAATTTAGCTGAGCTTTTCATCTTGAAAGAAAACGGAGAACCCAAATGACGAAAAAGAAAGAAGATATAAAGCTCCTAGCCATAGAACTCATCCTGGAAGACGGAATGAGTCCCGCCGCTACAGCTGAAATGGTTGGTGAAACAAAAGAAACTGTTGAAAAATGGTTTGCTGACTACCAGGAGGCGCAAGAAGAAAAACTCCGAAGGCAAGAGGCTGAGATGATTGCCATGCAAAAGCGGATTGATGAGCTGCAGGATGAGATTAGGATGCATAGGGCATTATACGAACTTATCATGGATCACCCAAACCGGGAATCAGAAAAACTCGCACAAAGGCATTGGGAGAAGATCCCCGAAAAAGTAAAACATAAGATAATCACTAATGCGTTCTGCGTTGACTGTGGTGCCACAATCATCACTGATTACGTGATGCAAGGTAATGATGATGGAATTACCCTGTACGGAAAATGTGGCAAGTGTGGAAAGAGCATGGCGACGAGTTTTGAGATTTGAATTTCCTATTAGGCGAATTAGCGTTGCCAACCATAAAAAAATTGCGAAGGGAGAAGGGATATGAACATACCTGTAACAAAAACTATAGCAGAACTAAAAGACCATCGTTTTTTTGTACCGTCATACCAGCGAGGTTATCGTTGGACAGAGTATGAAGTGACGGCTCTGCTGGATGACATTTCTGAATTCCTAGCTGAAGGAGGTAAACGTTACTGTATTCAGCCACTTATTGTAAAGTATCGCGACAATGGCGCGTTTGAGGTTGTCGATGGTCAACAGCGACTCACCACCATATATATCTTTATGAAAATCGCATCACAGGAGATACGTTCTGCCAAACCACCTTTTGAACTTGAATATGCAACAAGGGATGATAGTGCAAGCTTTTTGAAATCCCTATCAGATGATGTGGATTTCGAGGATGTTAGGAAAAACAACATAGACTATTATCACATAGCTGATGCATATGAAAAAATAAACAGTTGGTTAGATAGGCAACCGGACAAATCTGTGGCAATTCAGGAATTGAATACAAAAATCAGGAAAAGTGTGTTTTTCATCTGGTACGAAATGCCGTTAGACAGCGACCCAATTGCCATGTTTACAAAGGTGAATTTGGGCAAAATACCGTTAACGAATGCTGAACTAATAAAAGCATTACTGCTAAACAAGGACAACTTTGGTGCTGACCCGGACAATCGACAAATCGAAATGTCGTTAGCCTGGGACAGAATAGAACAAGGATTGCATGACAATTCATTTTGGTATTTTCTGAACGAGCAGGAACAAAGCGGCACTCGAATAGACTTGATATTCGAGCTATTAGCAAACGAGATGAATTTGCTATTGCCAACTACTATCCCTTTGGATCAGAATTACTATCCATTTTTAGTATTTTCAAATGCCTTGTATGCTGCTGATGACAAAGAGACATTCGTAAAGGAATTATGGGGTGACGTTGAGAAATTATTCTCTGAGTTCTGTGAGTGGTATACTGATTTGGAGAAATATCACATTATCGGCTATCTCATTGCAACCGGCGTTAAGATAGCAGATATTTTTATTCTTACTCGAAATAAAAGAAAGAGTGAAGCCATAAAAAGTTTGCTTGATAGGGCAAGAAAGACAACAAGCAAAATAGATAAAGACTCTCTGGAAAAAATATCTTATGGGGCGGATAATCAGAGAATTCGAAAATTGCTTCTGTTATTTAACATTGCGACACTAGTCTGTAAAAGTGAAAGGCAATACCGTTTCCCATTTGATATTTACAAAGGAGAGATGGGAAGCGGTCAGAAGTGGGACATTGAACATATACATGCGACAGCGGACGAAACAGATGAAGCGGACGATTCATTATGGAATTTAACCCTGCTGGAGCGTGGGACAAATCGAAGCCCTGTTTATGCAGATAAACCTTTCAACGAAAAACGAGCCATCATCCTCGAAAGGGAAGCAAAGGGCCTTTTTGTGCCGCTTTGTACAAAAAATATCTTCTTAAAAGTGTACTCCAAGAGTTTAGTGGATATGGAAACTTGGGGGAACGAGGATAAGGACAATTACCTTGATGCAATAGAGCAGACGCTGAAGATGTTCTTCAAAGGGGGATTTGGGAAATGAGTGAGCACCGTATTAATACGTTATTCGAATTATTAAATGAGTATAAGGTGGAAGTTCCAGTAATCCAACGCGACTATGCACAAGGCAGGCAGGATGAGCATACAAAAATGGTACGAGATACGCTGCTTCTGGATATCAGATCGGCAATATTAAAAGAGACAAAGCCGCTTGATTTGAACTTCGTGTACGGGAAAGCGGAAGATGGTAAATTTATTCCGATTGATGGACAACAACGGCTGACCACTCTCTACCTTTTACACATGTATGCCTTTTCTGATGACGATTCAAAGACAGATCTCCTTCGTAAATTTACTTATAAAACTCGCACGAGTTCCCGTGTCTTCTTTGAAAAGCTGACACAAAATCGCACCACTGTATTTTCATCAGAATTGATCCCTTCCAAGGAGATTGAAGATTCAGAGTGGTTTGTTTCAGCATGGAAATTTGACCCCACAGTCCTGTCTGCGCTTACAATGCTTGATGATATTAATACTGTTTTCAAGAACGTTGAGAATCTCGATCTCTATTTATCAAATAGGGAATTCGAACCTGTTGTTTTCAAATTCCTAGATATGGATGACCTTGGAATGGAGGATAGCTTATACATAAAACTTAACGCAAGAGGAAAACCCCTGACGCCATTTGAAAATTTTAAGGCAAGATTATTCGGGAGACTTCAGAAGCTTGACACAAATTATGCACGCAACTTTGAGCAGAACTTTGATCGAGAATGGACTGACCTATTCTGGTCAAAGAATTGGGAGATCTTTGATCAAACCTACTTGGCTTTTTTTGGTGTTCTCCTGATGAACGCGGACTTGTCCAATAATGCCAAGAACTGGTCAAATTCGATAGACTATGACAAAATTGAAGAGAGGCTATTTAGGACTACACTTTATACTTTAGATTATTTAAGTAAACACACAGATGATAAAACTACGCAACAGTTGATTTTCAATGCATTGACAGATAGAAGTTCATACCAAGACAGGGTTCTGTTTCATGCGGTCACAACATATATGCTTCTATCGGAAGGTATTGATACAGGCTCGTTGAAGCAGTGGATACGAATAGTTCGAAACTTAACTTTAAATTCTCAAATAGATCAGGCAAGTGCATATCGCCGAGCCATTGAAAGTGTTGAACAACTTTCTGCTTATTGGGAAGACTTAGCACTACATATTTCAAAAAATATTAAAATAACAGGATTCTCGCAAGAGCAAGTGGAAGAAGAACGGATAAAGGCTCAATTGATTATTCATGCTGATTTTGCTGAAGAAATCTATAAAGCTGAGAAGCATCCGTATTTCAATGGACAAATACGATCGGCACTTTGGTTTTCAAGGAATAGTAAGGGCAAATATGATAAAGATGCCTTTGTGCATTATTGGGAGAAGATATCAGCACTGTTCGATAAAACGAAACCTAAAAACGACAATCTATTACGTCGTGCCTTATTGACGCTTGGGGATTATACGTTGCCGGTTAGCGAATATAAGACATTTTGCGTTGATGATCCGAACGAAGCCGCGAGCACACCGAGTATGAAAAAATTGTTTTCAAGCCATGGGGATATAGTAAAAGAGCTATTGAATTCCGTAGATGTCGGGCAAGATATCGGCATGCAGCTGGAAAATATAATAAACAATGGGTCACTACCCAAATCAGATTGGCGATATTGCTTTGTAAAGTTTCCGGACTTGTTCCGATGGATGAGCATACAACATTTACGGTTACGCAGAGTTGGTAATGAATTACTTATAATATCTAATAAATCTTCAAATGGGCGTAATTATGAAGTGTTTACGGTAGCTTTGTATTATGCTTTGAAGGCGAATAATATTGACTCATACTTTGTGAGCGAGTTAGGGACATACGCAGAAAGATATTTGCAGGTAAAAGAATTTACAATAAGATATCTGGGAGGAAAATACATTTTTAAAGATGCAGCGAACGACGTAGTGTATGAAACGTCAACAGCAGATCCGATATATGAGGCAACGAAATATCTTTTATGATTGTTGAAACTTCCTTAGATGTTGAAAAGTGGTTGGAGGAGATTTGTGTTCCATTATATGTGAGCCACCAGTATAGAAATGGTGAAGATTTGTTTGAAGAAGAGGATATCGGAAGTATATTGGATTAAAATTTCTAACCGCTCCCTCCGCAGGAGGGGTAAACGTTGGGGGCGAAATAAGCCAAATTACTGTGCGTTATATCGTACCATTACTTGATATATAATAAGCATGTGAGGTGTTTAGAGGACGAAAATCCATCGAAAAAAGGAACTGTGCTACTGCGTGAAGGCCAAGCAGTTAACAGTAACGATACCTCAGAATATGCGAATTATTTATGAAAGTGAGGTACTGACCATGTTTGAAAAAAGCCGTAATTTACTGGATTGCCACATCGCAGGATTTACATACTACGATGGAGTGGAGGTAATCGAAAAGCTTACGCTTGGGACGGTTGTCACATTGAAGCCCGAGCCGGAGAACCCACATGATCCGGATGCTGTGGCTATATATTATGACAAGACTAAACTTGGCTACGTTACACGAGCCAAGAACTGTGAAGTAAGCCAATTACTATACTTTGGATATGGTGATATTCTTGAGGCTCGAATCAACAGCCGGAATCTCGAGGCTAATCCGGAGTTCCAGTTTCGCGTCATTATAAAATTGAAAGATAAGCGGCAATAGTGATACAGCAAATGAAGAGGAAACCAAATGACACGCCCACGAATAAGAACCATAAATAAATGCTGGGAGGAATTATGCCGGATGGACCCGGATACGGCTGTTTCTCAGAAATATATTAGGACCATAGTTGTAAATGGAGATATACCCAGTCTACGATCCGGGAACAGATACCTTATTGATTTTGATGAGTTATTACGATATTTATCCGGGAATATCCATGCTAGGGAGACCCAAAAACAATAAAGACTGACTAAAATGGTTATTACTTTGAATCTTTATCAAATCGAATGGGGGAATATATGAATGAAAAAGCAAACAATCTTTAAATCTATGGATTCACTAAATTCCATAATCAATGTCGTTAACGAATCTGGAGAAGCTCTCAATAACAAGGCACGAGTTATAGCAGATAGTGCTATTCCTGAAGTGTTAGCGGGCGCGGCGGGTGCGGTGGCCGGAGGCGCGCTCTCGTTCATTGCCCTTATTAACCTTGGGAGCGTTGTTGGTTTAAGCGCTGCAGGGATTACTTCGGGGCTTGCCGCTGCTGGGGCTGTTGTTGGCGGTGGCATGGTAGCTGGAATTGGTGTGCTTGCAGCTCCGGCAGTTATAATCGGCGCTGGCGCAGTTGGTATAACATCAGCTGTAAAGCGCAAAAAGCTGACAGAAAAGAAAGAAGAATTACTTAAAGCCGCTGTTTCAAAGTATGATGCCATAGTACACACACTAAGCAGTGAGGTTAATATAACAAAAGAAAGGGCGGAATACCTAAATGCTCTAAATGTTCTTCTGCAGGCAGCTATCCGGGATTTAAAAGCCGACCTGGAAGAGGTGGCGTAATTATGGCAATGCTTTCAAAGGGAGAGAAAGAAGTCTTAAAAGTGATTAAACAGGGGATCTCAACAACTGAAAGTATTTCTTCGCTTCAATCAACGAACAATCAGCTTGACAATAGCATTGCAACAACAGAAGAACTGCTACATGCGATTGGGTCAGGCGACGAGATGAATGAGATTACAACTCAGGAGCCGCATAGTATACAACGTATTGTCGAGGTGCGTAGTTTTGATGAGTTACTGGCGAATGCGAATAAACGATATCCCAATGAGATTAGCTTCGGAGACATTTTTACAGCGCAGGAGATCGCTGAGCATGATGCATGTATAGTGCAGCTCAATAAAGAATTTGATGGAGCCTATAAACTTGATAAAGTTGATATTCTTATTCCAGCCGTCGCTGGTGTTGTTGGTGGTGCGATGGATTGTTTTTTTGGTGGATTTACCAAAACCATGGATGGCAGGAACATGCCTGGAACGATGTCAGAGTATGTGAATAAATTGTTCAATAAAGCACTCCCGCCTGACAAAATACAAGCGCTTGAAGAACTCGCATCTGTACCATATGACGCATTAAATTACGACAACAAAGGTAATGTCATAGTTGAGAAAATTGTTGATGGCCTTAGCCCACTTTTTCATCATCAAGTTGCTTTGGGACATGACCCCATCCTCGGATTTATTTTTGGGGTTCTCGATATGCTTCGTGGAACTGTAACAACACTTGACTTTAAAGGGAATTTTTTTGTCCAACCCGCGGATGGTTTTAGTGATAGAAAAGCACAAAACCTATTCAAAGCAATTGCTACGGTATTTCTGCATATGCTTTCAGATGTAAACGGATCAGCAAAAGCCAAAAACGGTGGCATGGGATTGCCGGTTCCTTTTATGGCGCTATTTAATAAGGCGGATTTTGGCAAGATAGGTGAAAATGATACGATTTCAGAACTTGTGAAAAGTATGTTTTATCAAGGCTATGACTTTAGGCATTTTTGCTCTATGTCAATTCCAGTCATGATAACTGAAGTTATCGTTAGGGTATCGTATTTTGCCAAACGATTACATGAAGGACACACATTTAACGAAGCAATCCCTGTTGATATAAGGCATTCGGAAAAACCAAAACTCCAAACGATGCTGTTTATCGCTCATTCAGCAAGCGTCGCAATCAATGCTGGAAAAGTTGGTTTTACAGAAAATCCACTGAACATCAATTATGCGCAATGGATATCATTTGGGAAATATACCACAAAACAACTAAAATGGGTTTTGGCCGACAAACCTGAGATGAGGCATAAATATGTTTTGGACATTATAAATAAGCAATGGGATTCCCTAAATAGTGATTTGAGTGATTTGTGGGACGAAATTACTGATGGCTCAATTATCGTATATGTTTGAGTCTTCTGGCGATCGTTTCTACTGTTTACCATCGTAAACAACAACGCACAACTCAATAAACCTAGCAAATTTGGACTGCACATCTCAGCGCAAATCAACAAACAAAGGGAAGAATCTCTATCTCTTGTAACCATAGACGAATGGGGATTTACCGAGGCAATCAATATTTGTGATCCAGAACTTTTTCGTTTTATATATTTGCATTCGTATATATAGGCATAATGAACTGACTATAGTAGTAACTAAATGGAGGTACATGGATGTCTGATAAAACTCAATTTGGTCCTCTGGAAGACCAAATAGTAAAAATATTTGAAAAAGCCAATCCTGATTTTCAAGCTGTAAAAAATCTTCTGGAGCTTGGTGCGGACATTAACGCATCCATCGACGGCGACTCTGGTGAGAACATGCTCTCGGAAATTCTACAAGGATATTGGTGGGTTGAGTATTGCCAAGTTTATTGCAATTGTGAGCGGAAAGGCTGCGACGGATGCGAATACCAACCAATACTGGAGAAACCTGTTGGCATCACAGTGGTGGAAATTGTACGCTTTTTTATTGCTCATGGATTTGATGTCATGAGAAAGGAAGGGAGATTTGGGGCTGAGTGCCTTAGGGCATTGCTTTTTTCTGCTTTTGATGCAAATATCCTGATTGCCGCAAAGATTTTACTTGACTCTGGAGCTTCTAATGCAGTGAAAGCCAACGTCTTGAGCGATATACTTAACAGGATTAGCACTGAATGTAGCTATCAGGGCACCGTTCGGAATGATTATGAAGCGGCTAGTCTTTATGAGGCATATTTTCAAACGCTATTAGCAATTGAGGAACACAGAGCATATCAAGGGGTAGACTTGTATACAGCCGCACTTGGTAAAAGCGTAAAGCGGGTTCTTGCAACTACACCAGAAGAAGGATCGGTCTTTTTTAAATTAAATCTTCCGACCTCAAAACACAAAAACAGTTTTAAACAGACGTTATATTTTGAATATGAAGATGGAGTATTGATTCTAACGCCATATGCTGAAATTTGGACGGATACAATACTGCCTAATATTTCCTTAACTGATGTATCTAATTTGTTCCCTGGTATTGTTGGTGACACCATACGGCAGATAGATTTTAGTCATCGTGAGATTCAAAAAAGGAAAACTATTTATGGACAACCCATAGTGATTCTGAAAATGAATAAAGGGGCAAAAGTGGTTTTTTCTATCAACTTCGGAGAGGTAGCGGAAGCTAAGAACCGGGTCGCATATTACTCATTGCAAAATAATCAAAGGAAAACTTCTTCGTAAAATTATCAATAAAAAAACTTATGCGGCCGGCGAATCAGAATAATATCTGATCGTCGGCTTTTATTATTTATAACGTCTTAATATGATGCTTTAGACGCTCTGCAAAAAAATGCCCTCGCATTCGCAAGAGCAATTCAATATAAATATTATATCACACCTCACACATATTGTAAATATTAAATTCAATCAAGCATCTCCGACCACTTACAGATTGTGGCAAGGCCACCATCCATTCCATGCCAGATTTGACTCCCAAATATTACCTGAACGCAAAACCGTACAGCAAAAAAATAAATTAAATTGCCTATTGCATATGCCATACTCTTTGCATATAATAGGCCCATAAAGAACATATGTTCGCAACTGCTGACTGGTAAAATTAGTTTCTTCGGAAAGCATATTTCAGATTTCAAATCAATACCAAAGGGTAAAATATACATCAAAAAAACCTGGCAAAAACCATTGCAGGGTGATAAATTTAGCAGTACAATTCACACACGGCAAACAGTTGCTGGAAGGGGTTATACAAAAAAGCCGCATAAAAATGCTGAAAAATAGGCATTTGTGAGCACTCACAACTAATTTTGAAAAAAGGCATGTGCCCGTTTAGCATGCTGAAGCCGTTATAAAAAAACACCATTGAAAGGAGACCAAAATGACCAGAAAAGAAGTTAAAGTAAGATGTGAAGTATCAAGGCCAAAGTGGCTTTGCTCCATCGTAAGAGATGAGAGCGGAAAGTACTACTTGGAGCAAAAAAGACCAAATGCTACAGTGCTTAAAGTAGAAATCACAAATGAATTAAAAGATCTAATAAGCTAATCTGATTCCAGAGCAAAATGGTGCAAATATTGAAAGCAACCAATGCCTGTAGAAAGAAGCGCTAATTTGGTACTTCAAGATAGCAGGTTTTTTTATCTCTAAAACCAACACAACTTAAAAAACGATCGTACCGAGCAACGGAGCCCAGGCGAGTTACCAAATAGCCGGATGATTTACGAACTTATAAATTCGTAGTCATCCGGCTATTTTTTGTTTCGTAAATCGCCGGTTCTTTGCCCTCACCTGGCTCCTTGGAAGAAAAGGAGACAGGAAAATGAAAGTAAAGTATGAATTTGCAACCGAATCAGTAGATGTTGAAGTGGATGAAATCTGGGGCGAACTGCTCATGGATATGGACCGAAGGGAGTACAACAACGACCACAAAGAAACCAGAAGGCATGCATCTTTAGATGAACTTAATCTAGACGATACCCTTCTCCCATCAAAAGACAACGTGGAAGGCGAAATCCTGAGAAATGAAGAAATGGCTGAACTCATTGGTGCTTTAGAGATTCTGACCCCGGAGCAGCTTGGGCTGGTGAAGAAAGTCTACTTTGAAGGCAGGACTATGGCATCCATAGCAATCGAAGAAGGAGTGAGCAAAGCAGCCATTACTTATCGAATGAAGGTAATTAACGAAAAAATAAAAAAAATTCTAATTTGAGACTTAACTTTTCCCGTCCCCGTGGCCTACCTATGAAGGCACAAATATACGCCTTCAGAATAGGAGGAAAAACATGAAACACAATCTAACAATTTGCATGAAGACGGAGCCTGGGAAAGGCAGCCTTCTTCGGTGCAAGAAAGTGACCATGCGGGAGCGGATGATGCGAAGACTCTTTGGAGACATCCAGAAAATCATGATCGTCGTACCGGGCCACAGCGTGGAAGAAGTCGCAATCAAAGAAGTAGAAGGAGAAAAGGATGAAAAAGGAAACCATGCTTGCAATTGCAAAAAGCCTGACTGACTTGTCCAAACTGTTCGTTGAAGCAGCCGGCGAAACGGCAGCGAGCCCTGCTGTAACTCAGGAGGCACCAAAGCCGAATATCAAACTGGAAGACATCAGAGCTATCCTGGCTGAAAAAAGCCAGGCGGGAAAGACCAAAGATATCAGAAGCCTTCTGGACTCCTATGGCGCTGAGAAGTTAAGCGATGTGAAGCCTGAGCAATATCCAAGGCTTTTAGAAGATGCGAAGGTGCTGTAATGGGACATGCAGTTTTATCAGCATCAGGTGCGCATCGGTGGATGAACTGTCTACCGTCGGCCCGGCTCGAGGAAAGTTTTGAAGACAAGGAAAGCGAAGCGGCAGCGGAAGGCACAGCGGCTCATGCCCTGGCGGAGCATAAGCTTCGTAAAGCGTTAAAGATGCGATCAAAGAAACCGGTCTCGAAGTATGACTGCGATGAAATGGATCTGCACACCGATGGCTATGTGGAGTATGTGCTTGAAACTCTAAACCAGATGAAGCATCACTGCAAAGACCCACTTGCCCTCATTGAGCAAAAGCTGGATTTTTCATGCTATGTGCCGGATGGATTTGGAACCGGTGATACGGTGATTGTGTCAGACGGAGAACTTCATATCATCGACTTCAAGTACGGTCAGGGAGTTTTGGTGGATGCCAAGGACAACCCACAGATGAAGCTATATGCACTTGGCGCGCTCGCTCTTTTCGAAGACTTATATGACATCGAAGAAGTGGCCATGACCATCTATCAACCAAGACGTGAAAATGTCAGCACCTTTCGGATGAGTCTAAATGAACTAAGAGAATGGGCTACTTGGGATCTGATGCCAAGAGCCGCCATGGCCTTTGACGGCGCCGGAGACTTTGAACCAGGTGAATGGTGCACCTTCTGCAAAGCGGCTGTCAAATGCAGAGCGAGGGCGGAAGCCCATATGAGGCTTGCAAGAAAAGAGTTCGCATTACCACCGGTTTTGACGGATGAGGAGATTGAAGAAATAATCGGATCCTTGGATGACCTGACAAGGTGGGCAAACGACATCATGGCCTATGCCACTTACACCGCAATCAATCATGGCAAGAAATGGAGCGGTTTCAAACTGGTGGAAGGTAGGTCGATTCGAAGGTTCACTGACGATGACAAGGTGGCTGAGGCGGCAAAAAATGCTGGTTACAAGGATATCTATCGCCAGAGCCTTATTACCCTCACCGAGTTTGAAAAGCTCATGGGAAAAGAAGTTTTCAAAGAAACATTGGGAGATTTGGTTGTAAAGCCGCCCGGGAAAGTCACCCTGGTGCCCGAATCGGACAAGCGCCAGGAGCTAACACTATCTAATGCACAAACAGATTTCATGGAGGAATAAAAATGAAAGAGAAAGAAAAAACAAAAGTAGTAACCGGCATTGTGAGACTCTCCTTTGCCAATGTCTGGGAGCCAAAATCCATCAATGGAAGTGATCCCAAATACAGCGTGAGCCTGATCATCCCAAAAGAGGACAAGGAGACCATCGCGGAAATCAACGCCGCCATCGATGCAGCCATCAAGGAAGGCATCGGGAAATTCGGCGGCAAGGCGCCAAACAAAGCTTCCATCAAGTTGCCACTTCGGGATGGGGACGACGAGCGTGAGGATGAAGCCTACCAGGGATGTTTTTTCCTGAATGCTAACTCCAAAACACCGCCCCAGATTGTGGACAGAAAAGTAAAGCCTATCCTGGATCAAAGCGAAGTGTACAGCGGCTGCTATGCCAAGGTGTCAATCAGTTTTTACGCCTTCAACACCAACGGCAACAAAGGAGTCGCATGTGGCCTTGGAAACATCCAAAAGGTGAAAGACGGCGAACCGCTCTCCGGCAGAAGCAACGCGTCTGATGATTTCACTTCGGACTTTGACGATGACTTCCTTGCTTAAGGAGATAAAGTCCCTTTCCATCGACATTGAAACATACAGCAGCGTGGATCTTGGTGGATGCGGTGTCTATAAATACGCAGAGTCCAAAGACTTTGAAATTTTGCTATTCGCCTACTCAATTAACGAAGGCGAAGTAGAGGTAGTAGATATCGCGTCAGGGAAGGAAATCCCGGAGTACCTAGTAAAGGCAATAAGAGACGACAAAATAGTAAAGTGGGCATACAACGCCCAATTCGAACGGGTCTGTCTGTCAAAGTACTTCGGGGTTACCCTAAACCCCATCTCGTGGCGGTGCACAATGGTGTGGGCCGCATATCTCGGGCTTCCACTACCCCTTGCTGGTGTCTCAAAGGTGCTGGCGCTCAAGCAAGGGAAAATGGATGAAGGCAAAAACCTCATCAGGTACTTTACCAAACCTTGCGCTCCAACAAAAGTAAACGGTGGTCGGACACGAAATCTGCCAGAGCATGACAGGGAGAAATGGGAAATCTTTAAGGCATATAACAAGCGGGATGTGGAAGTGGAGCTCTCTGTAAAAGAAAAACTGAAACACTTCCCAGTTCCTGAAACCGAGTGGCAGCTATATATCTTGGACCAAAAGATAAACGATACCGGCATTAAGGTCGATATGGAGTTTGTAAAAAGCGCCATACACTGTGATAGCGAGTTTCGAAGGGAGCGGCTAATCCGGGCACAAACCATCACCGGACTAGATAACCCCAATTCCGTGGCGCAGCTTCTGAGCTGGCTTCGTGAAAACGACTTTGAAGCGGAGTCCCTTGGGAAGGCTTTCATGCAAGAGCTGATTGAAAAGGCTGATGGTGAGATAGAAGAAGCGCTTCGAATTAGGCAGGAACTTGCCAAATCCAGCATCAGAAAATACACGGTCATGGAAAAGGCGGCTTGCAAGGATGGTAGTGTGAAAGGACTCTTTCAATTTTACGGAGCGAACCGCACCGGAAGGTGGGCGGGAAGACTACTGCAGGCGCACAACCTCCCTGGAAACCATCTACCGGATCTTAATCAGGCCAGGTGCTTGGTGGCAAATGGATTGGTCGACGCAATCGACATGCTTTATGAAAGCGTCCCAATTGTGCTGTCGCAGCTGATTCGAACTGCGCTAGTGCCACGGGGCAATGGGAAGTTCCTGGTGGCCGACTTTTCAGCCATTGAAGCGAGAGTTATCGCATGGCTTGCAGGAGAGAGGTGGCGGATGGATGTGTTTGAAACCCATGGGAAGATTTATGAAGCCTCGGCAAGCAGAATGTTTAAAGTACCCATGGAAGAAATCACTAAGGGATCGCCCCTTCGCCAAAAGGGAAAGATTGCAGAGCTGGCTCTCGGCTACGGCGGTTCGGTTGGCGCACTAAAAGCCATGGGAGCGCTTTCCATGGGGTTAGTCGAAGAAGAGTTAAAACCGCTTGTGGATGCCTGGCGGAAAGCCAATCCCAACATCGTAAAGCTCTGGTGGGATGTGGATGATGCGACAATCAAGGCGGTGAAGGAAGGGATGAAAGTTAACCTCGGAAAAATCAGCTTTTCAGTGGAAAAGGGCATCCTTTTCATCGCACTTCCATCAGGAAGAAGACTGTCGTACATCAAGCCGCGAATCACTCAAAACCAATACTACAAAGACACTGTAACTTACGAAGGTGCGGGAACAAGCAGGAAATGGGAACGCATAGAAAGCTACGGACCGAAGTTCGTTGAAAACATCGTGCAGGCCATCGCAAGAGATATCCTGGCGGAGGCCATGCTAAGAGCAGATTCCGCAGGATTTCAAATCGTACTTCATGTCCATGACGAGATTGTGGCCGAAGAAAAAGATGATAGCAGGCTACCAGAGCTAATATCGCTCATGTCAGAAACACCAAAGTGGTCGGAGGGTCTTATGCTCTCTGCTGATGGTTACAGCTGCAGTTATTACAAAAAAGACTAGGAGGAAAAATGAAGATAGCAATTGGCGCAAGCCGTAAAGAAAAAAAGTGGGTGAACCGGGATATTGCCTGGGAAGACTTTATTAAAAGGGCAGGAAGCACCATAAGAACCGTGGAGACGGTTTCCGAGTATAGGAAGCTTCCTAAAAACAGACAGGATGAAATAAAAGATGTGGGCGGCTTTGTCGGTGGGCAGCTAAAGGAAGGCCGAAGGAAAAACGGAAATGTGCTTTGTCGCTCCATGCTCACCTTGGATATGGACCATGCGCCTTCCGGAAACTGGAATGACATCATTTCAAATCTTCCATACCGCACCTTCATCTACTCAACCCATAAACATACACCGGAAGAACCAAGGCTCAGACTCATCATGCCGCTTGCCCGCGAAGTCACTGAAGACGAGTATCCGGCGGTTGCAAGAATGGTGGCAAACGATATCGGGATGGAGTATTTCGATGACACCACCTATGAGCCTTCCCGGCTCATGTACTGGCCATCCACATCGTCAGATGGAGAGTTCATCGCAAAAAGTATCAATGGACCATTGCTTGATCCGGATCAATTTCTGGCAAAGTACCATGACTGGAAGGACATCTCAGAATGGCCAATGTCATTTAGACAATCCGAGATTCAAAAAAGATCTCTTGCTAAGCAAGCGGATCCGCTCACAAAAGATGGAATTGTCGGCGCGTTTTGTAACGTCTATGGGATTGAAGATGCAATCAGCGTGTTCTTGCAGGATGTTTATGAAGAAAGTGCGATCCCCGGCAGATATGACTACATCCCGGCAGATTCAGGCGCAGGCTTAGTGATTTACAATAATAAGTTCGCCTACAGCCATCATGCCACGGATCCTGCAGGCGGCAAGTTGTTGAATTCCTTTGACCTTGTCAGAGTACATCGCTTTGGCAATCTGGATGAGAAAGTTACAGATGAAACGTCACCTTCAAAAATTCCTTCTTTTGTTGCCATGTCGGAGATGACAATTAGGGACAACAAAATCAAAGAGTATTTTGCAAAAGAAAGACTGATAAAAGCAGAGCAGGAGTTTGAAGATGAAAACTGGCAAAGCAGACTGGAGCTAACCAAAACTGGTGCCGTGAAAGACTCATTTGGCAACTTCCTTCTGATATTAAACCACGATCCTGCGTTATCTAGCATTGCCTTTAATCAGATGCGAGATGGCATTGATGTAAAAGGAGATCTTCCATGGCAAAGGGTGAAGCCTGGATGGGCAGAGATGGATGGTGCGAAGCTTTATGAATATCTACAAAATACATACAGCATCTACTCGCCATCTAAATCCAACCATTCTGTTATGGCGGCTGCGGGAAAACGGCAGTATCACCCGATCAAGGAATATCTGAACAACTTACCGCCATGGGATGGGGTTCCAAGGGTAGATACTCTGATTATCGATTACTTTGGCGCGGAGGACAATATCTATGTCAGGGAGGCGACAAGAAAGACTTTAGCGGCAGCCGTCGCCCGCATCTTTTCCCCGGGAATCAAGTTTGAATGCATGCTTGTTTTAAATGGCAAGACCGGTCTTGGTAAATCAACATTTTTTGACAAATTGGCAGGAGAGTGGTTCTCGGACAGTCTGACTTTTGCTGATATGGGCAAAGGAAAAGATGCGCCGGAGAAAATACAAGGATTTTGGATAGTCGAAATCCCTGAGCTTACTGGCATAACTAAGGCTGACGTGAATAACGTAAAAGCCTTCCTATCGAGAAAGGATGACAACTATAGGGCAAGCTACGGGCACGTCAGTGAAAGCCATCCAAGGCAGTGCATCATCGTTGGCAGCACCAACAGCGAAAACCTGGGGTTCCTTCGGGATGTAACCGGAAATAGAAGATTTTGGCCCATCCGAGTGGGTGGCACGAATTCCAAAAAAGGATGGGATTTGAAAGATGACGATGTTTTGCAAATTTGGGCCGAAGCCAAACTAATCTGGGAAAATGGCGAGAAGCTATATGTCGAAGATGAGGTGGCTGAAATGGCTGAGCGTGCCCAGATGGATGCATTGGAAACAGACGAGCGTGAAGGGATAGTCCGGGAATACTTGGAAAAACTACTTCCCGAAACCTGGGATCAGATGGATATCTATAGAAGGCAGGAGTATATGAGGTGCGACGATGATCCAACCCAGCCCGCCGGCGAAATCCGTAGAGATGCAGTTTGCAATATGGAGATTTGGTGCGAATGCTTTTGTAAAAGACGTGAAGACTTCGAAAGACAAGACAGCCATAAGATTATTTCCATCTTGGAAAAAATAGGCGGTTGGGAAAGAGCTGACAAAAAGAAACGAATGGGTCCTTACGGCATAGTTCCTTACTGGGTGCGCCGCGAGGCCAGGAGATAAGCATGTTGCCTGTTGCCCTTGTTGCTACCTTTTATATATGACTTGTAGTGTTTATGAATACCAAACAAAGACAAGAGAAGGTGCATACGCGCGAGGGGGCTATAGGAAATTAGGGCAATTTGGGCAACAAGGCAACAATATGGAGGATGAAATGAGAGAAAAACATATAGAGCAAAAACTGACAGCAAAAGTAAAGACCATGGGAGGTATGGCGGTCAAATTCACTTCCCCTGGCATGGATGGAATGCCGGATAGACTAATTCTTCTTCCCGGCGGAAGGATATGCTTTGTGGAGGTAAAAGCACCGGGTGAAAAGATGAGACCCCTTCAGCTTTGGAGGGCAAAGCAGCTTCTCGTACTTGGATTTAAAGCCTACTGCGTTGACAGCACAGATCAGATTGGAGGGGTCTTAGATGAAATACTATCCACATGATTACCAAAAACTCGCAACTGACTTTATAATCCAAAACCCTGTGTCCGCCCTCTTTTTGGAAATGGGACTTGGAAAAAGCGTCATCACTCTTACAGCCATTTGGGAACTCATGCTTAATTACTTCCTGGTTTCTAAGGTCTTGGTCATTGCGCCCCTTCGTGTGGCAAGGGATACTTGGCTCTCCGAAATTAATAAGTGGGAGCACCTAGCGGGACTTACTTACTCGGTTGTGATTGGATCTGAAAAGGAAAGAAGGCAGGCCCTTATGAAGAGAGCGCAGCTTTATCTTATCAACCGGGAGAATGTAAAGTGGCTGATTGATAATTACCCGTTCCCTTACGACATGGTGGTCATCGACGAGCTGTCATCGTTTAAAAACTACGGAGCGCAGAGATTCAAGGCGCTTCGAAAAGTAAGACCAAGGGTTGGAAGGATTGTGGGGCTAACCGGTACTCCTGCACCAAACGGACTTATGGACCTTTGGGCTGAAATAGGGATCCTCGATATGGGTGTTAGACTTGGAAGGTTCATCGGAGCCTACCGGGAGCAATATTTCATGCCGGATAAGCGAAACCAAAATGTCATATTTTCATATAAGCCAAAGGCGAATGCAGAGCATGCCATCTATGAAAAGATAAAGGACATCGCAATCAGCATGAAGAATATGGACCACATAAAAATGCCGGAATGCGTCTATAGCAGCATGACGGTCAAAATGGATCCGAAGGAAAGTAAGTTCTATGAAAAGCTGAAAAAGGATATGTTTCTGCCTTTCGAGGATGGTGAAATCGATGCGGTGAATGCTGCGGCACTTTCAAACAAGCTGATTCAGATGGCTAATGGCGCGGTGTATATGGATGGCGAAAAGTATGTGGTGATTCATGATCGCAAACTTGATACTCTGGAAGACCTGATTGAAGCGGCAAACGGAAAACCGGTTCTTATCGCATATTGGTACAAGCATGACCTTGAAAGGATCCACAGGAGATTCCCTGAAGCCATAAGACTGGACAACCAGAAGGACTTGGAAGATTGGAATGTAGGAAAAGTACCGGTCGCCCTGATTCATCCGGCATCCGCAGGTCATGGCCTAAACCTACAGGCGGGTGGCTCCACCATCATATGGTTTTCCCTTACGTGGAGCCTGGAACTTTACCAACAGACAAACGCCAGGCTGCATCGGCAAGGTCAAAAGGAAACAGTGGTTGTCCAGCATATCATAAACGGGGGAACCATAGATGAAGATGTGATGCTGGCACTACAGAGAAAAGATAAAACACAAGAGGCTTTAATAAATGCTGTAAAGGCAAACATGAGAAAGGAGGCGCGGACATGAACAAAGATTGTTTTGCTAACCAGGGAACTTCCTGCATGATCCTTCGAAGGATGGAATGTAAAAAGGGACCCTGCGCATTTTATAAGACAGAAAACGAAAGGGAAAGGGGACAGCAAAAAGCCAAGAAACGGCTCAGGGGTTTATCTGAAGAGAGGCAGGAATACATATCGTGGCGTTATTACAGAAACAGTTTTCCGTGGAAAAAGGAGGTAGCCCGATGACCGAAAAAGAATACCTGATGCAAGTCTATCAAATTGACCGGCAGATTAATTCCAAACTGGAGCAGGTGATGGCGCTAAAGGAATTGGCATGCAGGGCAACCAGCCTGATTAGCGATACAAAAGTAAAAGGATCTGGCCCGGTTTGTCGGATGCAGGAAGTGGTCGTCAAGATGGTGGACCTTGAAAATGACATCAATGAAAGCATTGACTTTCTTGTGGATCTGAAACGGGAAATAAGCAAATTAATTGAAGAGCTGCCTGAAGTCACACTTCGGACCGTCCTGGAACTAAGATATCTCTGCTTTTATTCATGGGATAGAATCACTGAAGAAATGGGTTTTTCTAGGCCGCACGTCTTTCGCCTTCATGACAAAGCGATAAAAATGCTAAAAATCTCAAAAGATGAGACTAAATGAGATTGAATGAGACTAAACAAATGTGCTTAGTGTAAAGTGAAGGAGTTGGCAGATGAGCTACAAAGAAGCAAAAAGAGACGGAATAAGAGTGGAAGAATCCAAAGCGCAATTTGGACAAACCATGTATTACCCACCCTGTAGGTTCTGCGGGACAGAGGTTAGAACACTAACCTATATCCCAGGCAGGATTTACAGCTGTGTGCACTGTCGAAAGCACAGGCACGCACTGCTGAAAACAGGATTATTTAAATAGCATAATGAACGGGGCCAAGCAAGGCCCTTTTCAAATGGGAAGATATTATGCCAAGAAAAACAAAGAGGCCTTGCTCGCATCCGGGCTGTCCAAACCTAACGGAGGGGCGGTTTTGCGAGGAGCACCAGAAGGCTGAAGATAAAAGGTACAACAAATTCCAAAGAGATCCTGCCACCAGGAAGAGGTACGGGACTGCATGGAAGAAAATACGGGACAGACAAATCAGGGAATACCCACTCTGTTTTGTGTGTGAAGAAAACGGACGAATCACTCCTGCAACGGAGGTGCATCACATCCTGCCCCTTTCTAAAGGGGGAACCCATGACAGAGAGAATCTGATGAGCCTTTGCACATCATGTCACAGCAGAATCACAGCTTCAGAGTGGAAAAGATAAGAACCGCTCTTTGGGGCAGCGGTTCTCATTCAGGGGGCTTGAATCTATCGAGGGATAGATTACTACGGTTTCATACTACCATAATGACCTATGGTATGCAACCAATATCGACCAAAAGTGATTCAATAATGAATCAAAATCTCTACGACTACATTGCAAAGTGACGATCCCCCGGCCACGCGCAAAAAGTCGCGATTTCAAGTTGGGTATTACCCTACATTTCAAGAGGAGAAGAAGATGGCGAATGGACATGGAGGTGCCAGACCCGGATCGGGCAAGAAGAAAAAGGCGCTGCAAGATAAAATAACTGAAGGAAATCCAGGAAGAAGGAAACTAACCATTCTGGAGTTCCCTTCGCCAGTCGACCTAACGGGAGCGGATATGCCACCGCCAAGAGAATATCTTTTCGCCATCCAAAAGGACGGAAAGGAGATCCTTGCTGTGGACATCTACGAAAAAACATGGAACTGGCTAAGTCAAAGAGGCTGCGCCAGCCTGGTACAGCCACAATTGGTAGAACAGTATGCCATGAGCGTGTCTCGGTGGATCCAGTGTGAGGAAAGCATCACCGCTTACGGATTTTTGGCAAAGCACCCCACAACGGGAAACGCCATCCTCTCTCCTTATGTATCGGCAAGCCAAAGCTTTATGAAACAGGCAAACAGCATCTGGTATCAGATATACCAGGTGGTAAGAGAAAACTGCACAACGGATTTTAAAGGAGCCAATCCACATGACGACATGATGGAAAGGCTCCTTTCAGCAAGAAAGGGAAAAAAATGAGAATTGAAAAGATTAAGACAAGCGAGCTTAGCCCAGCTGCATATAACCCGAGAAAAGACCTGAAGGAAGGCGACCCGGAATATGAAAAGCTGAAAAGAAGCATAAGCGAGTTTGGGTATGTTGAGCCGGTCATCTGGAACAAGACTACCGGTAATGTGGTCGGCGGCCATCAGCGCCTCAAGGTTTTGATGAGCCTTGGGGAAACGGAAGTGGACTGCGTAGTTGTGGAGCTTTCAGGTGAAAAGGAAAAAGCCCTCAACATCGCTCTCAACAAAGTCACCGGCGCCTGGGATAATGAAAAGCTGGCCCTTCTCATTACAGATCTTTCCGATTCTGCATTTGATCTTTCTCTCACCGGGTTTGAACCTGCCGAAATCGACAAGCTGTTTCAAGACAGCATCAAAGAGAACGTGAAAGAAGATGACTTTGATGTGGAAGAGGAGCTTAAAAATCCGCCGATTACAAAGCCTGGAGATTTGTGGCTTATGGGAAGGCACCGGCTGTACTGTGGCGATAGCACCAAATCAGAGAGCCTTCAAATACTGATGGATGGCAGAAAGGCGAATCTGGTTGTAACAGATCCACCATACAATGTGAACTACCAGGCGGAAGCAGGCAGCATCAAAAACGATAACATGAAGGATGGGGACTTTTACAAGTTCCTTTTTGATTCTTTTTCAAATATAGCAGAAAACATGGAGCAGGATGCCAGTGTCTATGTGTTCCATGCAGATACAGAAGGGCTGAACTTCAGAAAGGCATTTGCGGATGCCGGCCTATATCTTTCTGGCACCTGCATTTGGAAAAAGCAAAGCCTGGTCCTTGGTCGAAGTCCCTATCAGTGGCAGCATGAGCCGGTGCTCTTTGGCTGGAAGAAAAAAGGAAAGCACAACTGGTTTTCCGACCGGAAGCAATCCACCATCTGGGAATTCGACCGGCCCGGCAAGAACGCTCTTCATCCCACAATGAAACCAATCAATCTCCTTTCTTACCCCATAGCAAATTCCAGCATGATGGGAAGCATTGTGCTGGACCCCTTCGGGGGTAGCGGGTCGACCCTTATGGCTTGCGCGCAGATGCAGCGTATGTGCTACACCATAGAGCTTGATGAGAAATATTGTGATGTAATCGTAAAAAGGTGGATGGAACTAACGAGATCCCAAGATCTGAGACTAATTCGGGACGGCAAAGAGGTAGATTGTGTTTTAGAACTTTTAAAACCACAAGATTAACTTGATTATTATTCCTTTCAGAGGCATATATAGTAGTACCTACGTTGAAAGGAGAATAATGATGTTAAAACCAATTACAGTTGCGCAGCTTATAGCAGCATTAAAAACCATCGAAAACAAAAAGGCCCTTGTTGGAATCTCAGTTGATTCCGAAGGTAATGGCTACTCGCTGATAGCAAACGAGCAATTTCTGCTGGAAGGGTTCATGAAAGCAGAACTTGGATACGCTGAGCTTTACGACAAGCAGGGAGAAGGGTTAGCCCCTGCGGTCATCTTGTTTGGAACAAACTAAAGGAGGCACTTATGATTCGTACTGAAAGACTGATTCGCCTTCGAGCTGAATACCCAAAAGGTACCAGGGTTGAGCTCGTTCAAATGAACGACCCATACACCAGCCTAGTCCCTGGTGACCAGGGAACCGTTTCAGACATCGATGATACCGGCACCGTATTTGTAGCCTGGGATAGGGGATCATCACTTGGCCTTGTCTTTGGAGAAGACCATTACAAAAAGGTGGTAGGGATATGAATGAAAAAATTAGGGAACAAATCTTGGCTATTAGAGACACCGGTCTTACCAATATGTTTGATAAAATCGCTGTTCAACGGCTTGCAATCGAGCGGGAATATTTTGAGCTTGTGAGTTTTCTTGAGGAAAACACCAAAGCGTATGTAAGATTCATCTTAACCGGAGAAAGTGAGAAGCAAGATAGCGCTGCGTTTGTCAGAAAAGCATATAGTCTTGACGACCTAATCGCCTGGGACAAGGCTGCTAAGCAAAGAAGCAAATTCATCATTGAAAAAACCATCCTGCTTTCTACTGTGGAATATGAGGATTTTTGCAATAACCTTCTATCCGACAGGGAGTTTGTTGAAGAAAACATCGAGCTCATGTACATGGACAAAGAAAAAGCACAGCACTGCATTTTGGTAAAAGAAGAAGGAGGTACCGAAGGGGTGCTGGTACAATGCGAAGGTTATTCGTATCCGAGATACGCAGCGTATTACAAAGAATAAAGTATAAAACTAAAAGGAGCCCTAGGGCTCTTTTTTCGTTGGACCGGGAAGGGAGGCAAGAGACATTCGAAAGTTAAAGCGATATACAAAAACGCCTTTTTTAGCCCAAGGTTCCAGTTATAGCAAAGAAGCGGCAGATCTTGCCGTATCTTTCATCTCCTGCCTGAAACACACCAAAGGGGAATGGTTTGGCCAGTCCTTTGACCTTATAGACTGGCAAGAGCAAATCATACGGGATGTGTTTGGAAGTTTAAAACCAAACGGATACAGGCAGTTCAACTCTGCCTACATTGAGATTCCCAAAAAACAAGGAAAGTCTGAGCTGGCTGCAGCGGTGGCACTTCTTCTTACCTGCGGCGACTTTGAGCATGGCGGGGAAGTGTACGGCTGTGCTTCTGATAGGCAGCAAGCCTCCATTGTATTTGACGTTGCAGTCGATATGGTGGATCAGTGCCCAGCCCTGAAACAAAGAATCAAACCAGCCATATCACAAAAGCGGCTTATATATAAACCCCTTGGGAGCTTTTATCAAGTGCTTTCTGCGGAAGCCTACACCAAGCATGGCCTTAACGTTCATGGGGTCGTCTTTGATGAACTTCATGCCCAGCCAAACAGACAGCTTTACGATGTCATGCTCCATGGCTCCGGCGATGCCAGAAGGCAGCCCCTATATTTTCTAATCACCACAGCAGGGACGGATAGAAACTCAATCTGCTGGGAAGTTCATCAAAAGGCGGAAGATATCATCCGGGGCAAAAAAATTGACCCAAGCTTTTATCCAGTGATATACGGTGCGGAAGAACAGGATGACTGGACCAGTCCAAAGATATGGATGAAAGCGAATCCGTCCCTTGGCATCACCGTTGACATTGATAAGATACAAACAGCCTGCGACTCAGCCAGAAACAATCCTGCGGAAGAAAACCTTTTCCGGCAGCTAAGACTAAACCAGTGGGTGAAACAGTCTCTTCGCTGGATGCCAATGGAAAAGTGGGACAAGTGCAGTTTTGCGGTAAATGAAAACGAGCTTCTTGGCAGGATCTGTTACGGCGGTCTTGACCTATCAAGCACCACAGACCTTACTGCCTTTGTTTTAGTGTTTCCACCGGAAACTCCGGAAGGGAGATACGAGGTGCTCCCTTTCTTTTGGATCCCGGAAGAAAATCTGGACCTGAGAGTGCGCAGGGACCATGTGCCCTACGATGTATGGTGTAAGCAAGGTCATATTTTAACAACAGAAGGAAATGTGGTTCATTACGGGTTTATAGAAAGCTTCATTGAAGAGCTGGGATTAAAGTACAATATAAAAGAAATAGCTTTTGACCGTTGGGGCGCTGTGCAGATGGCGCAAAACCTAGAAGGCCTTGGCTTTACCCTAGTGCGATTTGGTCAGGGGTTTAAGGATATGTCACCGCCAACTAAGGAGCTGATGAAACTTACCATGGAGCAAAAGATAGCCCACGGTGGCCATCCTGTGCTACGGTGGATGATGGACAACATCACTGCAAGAACTGATCCGGCCGGAAACATCAAGCCTGACAAGGAAAAATCCACTGAGCGAATTGACGGCGCTGTAGCAACCATTATGGCACTTGATAGAGCAATACGCTGTGGCGGCGATTTGGCCGGGAGCGTTTATGATACAAGAGGGATTATATCAATCTGATTTTATGGTATAATGCCATACATAATAGCTTTGAACATCGATTGGGAGGTACATTATGAAAGCGACTTGCAGCTGTTGTAATGGTGAAAGTGAAGTAAAAGGAACTGCTGACACTGGAGAGTTTGTTTGCTACTGCAGCAAAGTGACGGAAGAAGAAATCAAGTTTTTCATCCTGGAAAAAGGGGCGAGTTCTGTCGAGCAGGTTTTACAGCTCACCGGTGCAATGCAAAACAGCAACTGTAAAGAAAAGAATCCCAAAGGCATCTGCTGCTACCCGGACATCGTGGCGGTGTTTGAAAAGTACATTGATGCGAAAAATGCGCTCATGAACCTGAACGGGTAGAAGGAGTTCTTTCTGCCTAATGAAACAGCTCTCTGCCTAATATATAGTACTTATTAGGCAGAGAATTTTATTTTACTGCCTAATCAAGTTGCTTTCTGCCTAATAACAAGGTATAATTAGGCAGAAAGAGAGCACATTAGGCAGAAAGGAATCCAAATGAGACAGTTTGATTATTCAAAAATGCCGGAAGAACTATTTACACCGGAGATTATAAACCTTATTGCTAAAATACATGAATATAAGGGAAAGCAGGATCTTTACATAGCAGCAAAACCTGATATTTTGGAATTTATGGTTGAGATTGCTAAAGTTCAAAGTACTGAGGCATCAAACAGGATAGAAGGTATCTTCACGTCGGAGGCTAGACTTGATGCATTGATGAAAGAAGCGACAACGCCAAGAAACCGCTCGGAGCAAGAAATTGCTGGATATCGGGAAGTCTTAAAGTTAATTCACGAAAGCTATGACTATATGAAACCAAACACTAACCTTATATTGCAGTTACATCGGGATTTATATCAATTTAGCGCAAGTAGCCATGGCGGGAAATATAAGGCGACTGAAAACACTATAGAAGAAAAAGATTCAAAAGGGCAAAGACGAATAAGGTTCCAACCAGTCTCTGCATTTGAAACTCCCGCATCAATGGAAGAACTATTAAAAGAATTTGAGCAAGCAGAAAACAAGGAGAAAATTGATCCCCTTGTGCTAACGTCTATGTTTGTTCTAGACTTTCTATGCATCCATCCTTTCAATGATGGAAATGGCAGGATGAGTAGATTATTAACGCTGCTGCTGCTTTACAGAAGCGGATATATCGTTGGAAAATACATAAGTATTGAAATGATAATAGAAAAAACGAAGGAAACATATTATGAAGTCCTTCAGGAAAGTTCCCAAGGCTGGCATTCGGAAAGCAATTCGTATCTGCCCTTTGTTAAATACTGTTTAGAAATCACTTTGCGTGCATATAGAGATTTTTCAGAAAGAGTTGAACAGGCCTGGGATGAAAACTTAAGTAAATCTGACCGCATACGAAATCTTTTCGAGCATTCAATTGAAAAGTGGAGCAAGAAAAAAATACAAGCGCTTTATCCGGATATCAGCATCGCCATGATTGAGTTAACTCTGGGGTCGTTGCTATCGGAAGGCAAGATTATAAAAATTGGAGCTAGCAAGAATACCGCGTACATTCGAAATACTGACAAATAGCCGTAAACAACTTACCAAAGCATCTCAGATGAGGTGCTTTTTTCATGCCCAAAAGGAGGAACCATGGGACTACTTCAAAGCATGAAAGATACAGGAAGTCAACTGTTTAGCTGTAATATTTGCTCTATAAGTAATGGCTTATGAATTTGCGATATGTTAATACATGTTATAAAAAACAGAAAACAGAAATTAACTGTACTATTGTCGGTAAAGTAAATGGTCATTTGTTGATTCTCAAAGCGAAAACCTACGAGTTTCACCATCTAGACATGCTATTTTCGCCATGTTGCGTCAAAACACTCCTACTTTTGATACTATATAACTATCAAGTGCTTATATATGAGGGTACGCTTCGAATGCAGCTCGAAGAAATCATATCATCGGAAAGGCGATGGTAGAAAGCGAGGGGATTATGAAAAGACGAAAATCATTTATCTTAGTCATAGTTATGGCGTTAATGTTGACATGTATAACACCTATTGCTGCTAGTGCGACTGCTGGCCCTGTTTTCCCTAAAAACTTACTATGGAACATCACGGACATCCATTATTACTTGGTGGGTGCGGCAATAGGTTATGATGATGAGGTTGCGGCTGCATCGCTAAACTGGTGGCGCCCCTTTGGACCTGGGAGTAATAATCTAAATCCAAATACGCGGACATATGATCAAACAGATAGTGCTATTGATTATTACAGATACTTTGACGCAGAAAGCGCTGTCCTGGCGTATACGAACTTCGTGCGCAATACCAGTTCGGGGAAAATTCTTGTTGAGCCGACCGTATCCAATTGGTCATTTGGACGGATTTATCTAAACGGTGCGACGATACGTGACCCTGACTCGGCTGCTAACGCAGGGATGTCGGTATTCCATTTTACCCAAGGAGTAATTGGACATGAACAAGGGCATGTCTTTGCGCTTGCACATAACAATACTAATCCGCATACCTTGATGTGCCAAACTGCCTACGGACGTGATGTGTATTTAGTACAAGTACCAGATAACGACGCATTTAACCTAAAACACTAAACCGATTTCGTTTATTCATAAGATAATCTTTCCATAGGATAGAAAGGAGAGAATGATGAAAAAGACTTTAATATTAACGGTTATATTTATGGTATGCATTGTGGCTGTCATTATTGGATATCCCAAAATAGCCAATTTGCAAGAGGACGCACCGGATGTAAATGCATCAATTTTTTATGAAGGTGTTGATAAAAGCAATATTGCTTATTCCGAATGGGCTGAAGCTGACTTCCTTCCAGTAGATTTTGCGAGACTGATACAAAAATGCGATATTGTAGTAACCGGGAGATTTCTTGATAAAACTGGTTCGGAGATGTTAAGCGCTGGTGTGGTAGTTACGAAGGCTCAGTTTCAAGTTGATGAAGTGCTTGGTGGAGAGGTGGTTAAGCCTGGTGAAATAATAAGCGTTGCATTTACCGGGGGGATTGTTCCTGTAGAAGAATATAACGCGCTTCTATCTGAAGCAGCAATTGAAAAACAGGGGCTTACCGAAACTGAAGGATACATCGAGTCAACTTTGGGTGAATTACAAGCCTATCCAATGACTGGGACGAACTACCTTTTGTTTCTAATAGATGGGAAGCTGGGTCCAAAGTTATATGGAGAGAGATACAGCATGCTAAAAATTGATGACAGCATTGTATTTAATGAGTTTTCAAAAGAGACAAAATCTCTTGATGAAATTCGAGATTTGATATCCAAACGTTAAAGAAATCAATATAGTGGAACAACACTGGAAACATCAAAAAATATTATTTTCGAGTCCAAGTCGACAAATTAGTATGTCGGCTTGGACCCGTTCGGTCTAAAATAAAAACGAATATATTCAAAGCCATTTTAAAGCATCTCAAACGAGGTGCTTTTTTCATGCCCAAAAGGAGGAACCATGGGACTACTTCAAAGCATCATAAAAGCAAGGGAAAAGCCGGAGAACAGCTTAAGTAGCAGGTTCTCTTTTTTCTTTGGAGGAACAACTAGCGGAAAGACGGTTACCGAGCGTACCGCAATGCAAACGAGTGCAGTTTACTCTTGTGTGAGGATACTATCCGAAACCATAGCGAGCCTGCCCCTTCATGTGTATGAGGTGACTAAAGGCGGCAGCGAAAAATCGGACAAACACCCACTGTATACGCTTCTGCATAATGAACCAAACCCTGAGATGACATCTTTCGTGTTTCGCGAAACCCTCATGAGCCATCTGCTTCTTTGGGGGAACGCCTACGCCCAGATTATAAGAGATGGCAGAGGAAACATCCACTCAATCTACCCACTCATGCCGGACCGGATGACCGTTGAGAGAACGGATGCGGGTGAGCTTTACTACACCTATCAGGCAGATAAAAGCCCGGTGCTTCTGAAGCGATCAGACGTGCTTCACATCCCGGGACTTGGGTTTGACGGCCTCATTGGGTACTCGCCAATCGCCATGGCCAAGAACGCCATCGGCATGGCTATCGCTACGGAAGAGTACGGTGCACGTTTTTTCGCCAATGGCGCTAGCCCGGGCGGCGTGCTTGAACATCCAGGGATTGTAAAAGATCCAGGAAAAATCCGTGAAAGCTGGAACGCAGTCTATCAGGGGAGTGGGAATGCACACAGGATTGCGGTCCTTGAAGAGGGAATGAAATTTCAAAGCATCGGGATACCACCGGAGCAGGCGCAGTTTCTGCAGACAAGAAAGTTTCAGATAAACGAAATAGCGCGTATCTTTCGGATACCGCCTCACATGATAGGTGACCTTGAAAAGTCCAGCTTCTCAAACATCGAGCAGCAGAGTTTGGAGTTTGTGAAATACACCCTGGACCCCTGGGTCGTACGCTGGGAGATGTCCATGCAAAAGGCGCTGCTGTCCCAGACAGAAAAGTCCCAGTACTTTATCAAGTTCAATGTGGACGGACTTCTTCGTGGAGATTACGCATCCCGGATGCAGGGGTATGCCACAGGTAGACTAAACGGTTGGCTTTCAGCAAACGATATCCGTGAGCTTGAAAACATGAACCGGATCCCAAAGGATCAAGGAGGAGACCTCTACCTTGTAGGTGGATCCATGAAGATGCTTGGGGAAACTGGAATTAGCCCTGAAGAGGATAAAAACAAGGAGGAAAAAGTGTGAAGAAATTTTGGAACTTCGTTAAAAACGAAGAAGGCGCAGCAATCCTATATCTTAGCGGTGTGATTGCGGAAGAAAGTTGGTGGGGCGACGAAATAACCCCTGCCGCTTTTAAAGCGGACCTTGATGCGGTAGAAGGCGACATCGAAGTTTGGATTAATTCCCCAGGTGGTGACTGCATCGCGGCAAGCCAAATCTACAATATGCTCATGGAGCATAAAGGCGATGTCACCGTCAAAGTGGATGGTATTGCAGCTAGTGCAGCATCGGTTGTTGCCATGGCGGGAACAAAAGTTCTTATGGGGCCAACAAGCCTTATGATGATCCATAATCCCTTGACCGTTGCCATAGGCGATACAGAGGAAATGAAAAAAGCTGTCCTGATGCTGGATGAAGTGAAAGAGTCCATCATCAACGCATATGAAATTAAGACGGGAATGGCCAGAAACAAGCTATCAAAGCTTATGGATGCGGAAACCTGGCTTTCTGCCCACAAAGCAATGGAGTATGGCTTTGCGGATGACATCATGTTTTCGGATAAGAAAGGACCTGATGATTTAAGCTCATATGCCTTTTCAAGACGGGCGGTCACCAACTCACTGCTTGAAAAACTACCAAAAAATATGCCGGAAAGCACCGGTACAACCGTAGCAAGCCTTGAAAAAAGGCTTTTTTTAATTAAACCATAGGAGGTTTTCATGAACAAGATTTTGGAAATGAGAGAAAAAAGAGCAAAGACCTGGGATGCCGCCAAGGCATTTTTGGATGAAAGAAGGGGAAAAGATGGCCTGCTTTCCGCAGAAGACACGAATACCTACGAGAAAATGGAAGGCGAAGTTGTTGCGCTTGGGAAGGAAATAGAACGGCTGGAGAGGCAGGCGGCGCTTGATCTGGAACTATCGCGTCCGGTAAACGAGCCTATCACCGGAAAACCGGAGGGGCGTAAGGAAAAAGAAAAAACCGGAAGAGCGAGCAACGAATACAACAAAGCGTTCTGGCTTTCCATGAGAAACAAAGCCGGATACGATATTCAAAACGCCCTTCAGATCGGAACCGACTCCGAAGGCGGATACTTGGTGCCTGATGAGTTTGAAAAGACTCTGGTTGAGGCGCTTTTGGAAGCCAACATCTTCCGGCAAATGGCAAACATCATCGGCACATCTTCAGGGGATCGAAAGATTCCGGTTGTGGCAAGCAAAGGAACCGCGTCTTGGGTGGAAGAGGAAGGAAACATCCCCGAATCCGATGATGCATTTGGTCTTGTATCCATTGGTGCCCATAAACTGGCCACCATCATTAAGGTTTCCGAGGAACTTCTAAACGATAGCGTCTTTAATCTAGAAAGCTACATCGCAAGAGAGTTTGCAAGAAGAATCGGAACCAAGGAAGAGGAAGCCTTTTTCATTGGAAACGGCACCGGAAAGCCGACTGGTATCTTTAATGCCACTGGTGGAGCAAGCCTTGGGGTGACGGGGGCAAGCGCAACTGCCATCACATCGGACGAGCTGATTGACCTTTACCACAGCCTGGGATCCCCGTATCGCAAGAACGCGGTCTTTGTGATGAACGACACCACGGTGAAGGCCATCAGAAAGCTGAAAGATGGAAATGGCCAGTACCTGTGGCAGCCTTCCATCGCAGCGGGACAGCCTGATACTATCCTAAATAGACCAGTTAAAACCTCCGGGTTTGTGCCTGGCATCGAAGCCGCCGCAAAGACCATCGCGTTTGGTGACTTCTCATACTACTGGATCGCGGATAGACAGGGACGATCCTTCCAAAGACTAAACGAGCTATATGCTGCTACCGGTCAGGTTGGTTTTAGGGCTACACAGAGAGTGGATGGGAAACTGATTCTATCCGACGCCATTAAGGTCTTCCAGCAGAAAGCATAAAAATTTATTTTTTCGGTTAGATATGCGTGAAAATTTATAAAACGTTGAAATATGAACGAAAAAACAACATCCTATACCAACTTCACTACCTAAAACCTTTCGAAAAACCTATATACCGCTTATCTTGCGCGTTTTTTCCATGTGTGCTACTGTGTGTACATAGGAGGTGATTGCGATGACAAACACACAAACAGAAACCTTTATGGAAGAGATATTACGCCAAAAGGTCGAAGCAAAAAGGAAGGGTGCAAAGTTCATTGACCTAGTGTCAAGGGAAGTGCACATGGCGGTAGGCGGGTATCCAGGACAGAACCATAGAATGCCTATCTGCTGCAGCGCAATGTACAGCATGATGTCAGATGGGGATCAGGTATTGGAAACTCCACCAAGTGGAAAGGGAGCATATTTAACAATAAGATATTTTCTATAACCTTTACTAACTCCAAAGAGGGCTTGCGATATTGCAGGTCCTTTTTGGTTGCCCTTTGGCAGAGAGGAATAATATGAGCAATGTAAAAAACTACAAAGAGCAAGGCGGCGATGTGACCGTCATTGGCGGAACGCTTATCATTGAGGAGGGCGCGACCCTGGTGGGTCTTCCAGCTGCCGATGCACAGGCGGATTCTGTAGCATCTGCCATCGCAGCTCTTGTGATTGACTTCAATGCCTTGCTTGCAAAGCTTCGTGCTGCGGGCCTTTTAAAAACCGAGTAAAAAGGCGAAATCAGACATTGTCCCTATGGCCTTCGGATGATATAATGAAGCCCATCAAAATATATAGGGGGAAGTTATGTCCGATCTAATCTTATCCGTAATATTTCAGCCTTGGATTGACATGCCCCCCGAAAGTTGCACCAGTTTCAAAGTTAGTAATCAACTGGTATACTGACTTTGAAAGGATGGGAAAATTATGGCAAGGAAAAACTATACGGTGGAGCAGATCATCGTAATCCTCCGAAAGGTGGAAGTACTCTGCGGGCAAGGCATGACGGCGAAGGAAGCGGTGAAGCAGGAAGGCATCACCGAAAACACCTACTTCCGCTGGCGCAAGGAATATGGCGGCATGAGCACATCTGATGTCAAACGTCTCAAAGAGCTGGAGAAGGAAAACAGCCGGCTCAAAAAGATTGTGGCGGAACTGTCCCTGGACAATGAGATGCTGAAAGACATCGCCTCAAAAAACTTCTAAGCCCGGCCAAGCGGCAGATGACGGTGGATTATCTGCGGGAGGAATACGAGGTCTCTGAGAGACGCGCTTGCCGGGCACTTGATGTGAACCGGAACACATACCGATATGAACCCAAAGAACTGCCTGACGAAGACGACCTGCACAAGCTGATTATCTACCTGGCGACAAACTTCGGTCGGGTCGGCTACCGAATGGTGGCGGATATGCTTCGGAATCAAGGAATACTGATCAACCCCAAAAGGGTGGAACGCATCTGGCGGGAGGAAGGCTTGAAACTTCCAGCAAAACAGACCAAGAAACGCCATATTGTCATGAACGACGGCAGTTGCATAAGGCTTCGGCCCCAGCATAAAAACCATGTATGGAGCTACGATTTCGTGGAGGACAAGACCATGGACGGACGCAAAGTCCGGTGGCTCAACATCATTGATGAGCATGAACACGAATGCCTGGCGAGTATCCCAAGAAGATCATGGAGAAACAGCGATGTCATAAACGCCCTGTCTGAGATCATGATCCTGCGGGGCGCCCCTGAATATATCCGAAGCGACAACGGTCCCGAGTTCATAGCGAAAAAACTAAGGAAATGGCTTTCGGATATCGGTGTTATAACAACATATATCGAGCCGGGCAGCCCATGGGAAAATGGATATGTGGAAAGCTTCAATGCCAGAATGCGGGATGAGTTTTTGAATGGAGAGTTGTTCGGGAATCTGTATGAGGCAAAGGTGCTTACCAACCGGTGGGTGCGCTACTACAACACGATACGGCCCCACAGTTCTCTGGGCGGGAAGACGCCGGCACCTCAGACGTACACGTTCGACGATCTTGAAATGACGGATGCGTTGCGCAAATCTGTCTGGAATGTTATGCTTGTGTCTGAGGAGAAACGTAAGGCCTCATAAAAAAGGTTCGGACTAACTTTGAAACTGGACCAAAGATCGGGGGCAGACCATTATGAAGACCATCTTTATTCATACATCGTTTTTTCCGAGCGGTGTGAGCTGAACAAGTCAATCAATGAGCTGCAAGGAGTTGTGGTACTGAAACGAAACAGGCTCGTCTCAAAACTAAGGCAGGATGTGACCGAGAGAAGCACTGTCTTCATGAAAACCGAAATGGATGAGCTAGAAGAATTGCTAAAGAGTTTCGAATTGGCAGACGATGCCACAAAAGCCGCACACATTGAAAGCGTCATGGCAAAATAGAATTGAAAGCACAATCAAATGGTTGTGCTTTTTTAGTGCAATGAAAGGACTAGGCATGCTTATTACTTTAGAAGAAGCAAAAGCATATTTGAAAGTGGAAGGAACGGAAGATGACTTGGTAATCACGGATGCTATCAGCGCGGCAAGCGAACTTACCCTTAACATACTTCGGTGTCAGGAAACGGATTTTGAGGATATCCCAAAATCAGTGAAGCAGGCAACTCTGTTTTGTGTCGTAAGTCTTTATGAAAACCGGGAAGGTTCTAATCTCAAGGCGGTGCTGGATATTATGAAAGGGATGCTATTTGCTTACCGAAAGGATGCGTGGTAGACATGGGAATCGGAAGCATGAGGCATCGTATCGCCATCGAAAAGAAGGTCCCCGGAGTAACAGAAAATGGGTTTTCTGAGGATACTTATGAACCTGTTGCGACCGTATGGGCGGAGGTGAAGCCAGTTCAAAGCAGGCAATACGAAAAGGCGGACACCACGCTAAACGAAGTGCGAGTGCGTTTTCGGATCAGATATCTTCCCGTGCTTGAGCCTTCCATGGGAATCATCTTTGCAGATGATAGGTACGAGATCATCTCCATTGAAAACAAGGACTTCAAAAACAGGTACCTAGATATCTTGGGAAGGAAGGTGAGCGCCGGTGGCTGATATCAAACTGGAGGGAATCGATGAGCTCATTTCAAAGCTAGATAAACTCGAGACCGGAGGGAAAGAAATAAAAAAGGACGCGCTATCCCAGGCGGGAGAAATCGTAGCAAAATCCATGAAAGAACTGGCACCAAGGTCCAAAGATGGAACCATCCACATGGCGGATCATATCAAGGTGAGCGATTTAGAAGAAAAAAATGGACTGTCATATGTGGCGGTAGGGCCAAGCAAGGGAGATAACTCTTCCTTTTTTTATTCCAAGTTCACAGAGTGGGGCACAAGCAAGATAAAGGCAGTCCACTGGGCGGAAGGGTCGCTACAAAAAAACAGAAAGAGGATAAAGGATATCATATTTAGCGAACTAAAAAGGAGGCTTGAACCCTTTGATTAACAAGAAAATCTTAGCAGCGCTGTCTTCGCTTTCTGTTCCCGTCTCCTTTCAAAAATATGAAGGAACGGCTGACACGTATATCAGCTTTCATGAATACTTGCAGGAAGGGGAGGAATTCGATGATGATGAAGAAACCTTGACGGCCCATCTTATTCAAGTGGACATCTGGTCAAAGGCGGATTACACGGCCTTGACATCCCAGGTGAAGTATCTGCTGGGCCTCTCGGGATTAAAACGAATAACGGAAGAAGACCTATACGAACCGGATACCAAGATCTATCACAAGGGAATCCGGTTTTTCTATCTACAGGAAAAGGAGGAAGAATAAATGGCAAGACAAATAGGATTAAAAGACATCCACATCGCGCTGCTGACTGACGATGACAGCCTTGGCGCAACCTATGAAACGCCGGTGAAATTGGAGCGGGCAGTATCTGCAAAGCTGTCGCCCAAAGTGAACTCGGAAAATATTTACTCGGACGACGCGGTGGAGGATGTGATCGCATCCTTTGACAGCGTGGAAGTGGAAATTGAGTTAAACCAATTATCTCTTACAAGCCGTGCGAAACTTCATGGTGCGAAGGTGGTGAAGGGAGTTCTTATTGAAAGCAAGGACGACCTGGCACCGACCTTGGCCCTTGGCTTTAAGTCCAAAAAGCACAACGGAAAGTACCGGTATGTGTGGCTTTTAAAGGGCAAGTTCGAACTGGCGGGCGACGAATTCGATACGGAGGCTGAAAAACCTCAACCGAAAAGCTCAAAATTAAAGGGGACGTTTTACAGCAGAGACTTTGACGGTAACTACCGCTTCATCGCAGATGAGGACGAGCCGCTTATTGATGCTGCAATCATAGCGGCTTGGTTTACGGATGTGCCGGATGAACCGGTTCCGGCGGCTTAAGGAGGATGACATGAAAGGAATGGATCTTAAAACCAAGACCGTGAAGGTAAACATCTTGGGAAGCGAAAGAAACCTTCGCTTTGACATGAACACCTTTTGCGAACTTGAAGAAATCTATGGAGATTTGAACGCCGCCTTTGATGCCCTATCCAACATGAAGCTAAAGGCAGTCCGGGCGTTTGTTTACGCCGCACTAAAAAGCGAAGATGAAAGCATCACGCTAAGCGAGGTTGGAAAAGGCCTTGGCATCGAGGATTTGGAGATGCTGGCAACTGCCCTAAGCGATGCCCTGACATCATCCATGCCAAAAGGAGATGACGACTCGGGGGAAGTGACAGCCGCTTAGGTTCGTCCTCCTGGGACTGGGAGTGGCTATATTATCTTGGGACATGTCTTTTATCCATGGACGAAGAGACGTTTTGGCGCTGCACACCTAAAAAACTGCAGTGCCTTTTTGATGTCCATATGGATGCAAAGGGAGATGCAGGAAAGCCTGCGATAGATGATCTAATTTTTTAAAGGAGGAGTAAATGGCAGGCGGAAACACAGTACTAGCTAGAGTTGGTCTTGATGACCGGGGCTTTCAGGAGGGAGTCAGTAAAATCCAAAGAAGCCTTAAAGTGGTGCAAAGTGAGTTTGCCGCTGCTGGGGCGAAGCTAGGCGAATTTGGGAACTCCACTGAAGGGCTGAAATTAAAATCTGACAGTCTGGCAAAACAGATTGAGCTTCAAAAGGAAAAGGTGGCAGCTCTTGGTTCGGCCTATAAGGAAAGCGCAGACACCAAAGGCGCAGATGCCAAGGCGACGGAGAACCTTAAAATCAAGCTCAACTTTGCAAATGCGGAGCTTTCCAAAATGCAAGGAGAGCTTACGGCTGTTACTTCGGATCTGAAACTCAAAAGCTCCGCATGGTATGGGCTTTCACAAAACCTGTCAGATGCCAGCAAGAAGCTTTCTGAAGTGGGAGATAAGATTAGTGGCGTAGGAAGAGGTCTTTCAACCAGCGTAACCCTACCCCTTGTTGGAGTTGGGACCGCAGCAACCAAAATGGCGATGGATGCTGTGGAATCTGAGAACTTATTTGAAGTGTCCATGGGGAAAATGTCCGGTGCCGCAAGGTCCTGGTCAGAGGAACTTTCAGATTCCCTTGGTCTTAATGAATATGGAGTTCGTAAAAACGTGGCGACTTTTAACGCCATGATAAGCTCCATGGGCCTTGCGGAAGAAGAGTCCCTTGGCATGTCGGAGGGACTAACAAAACTTTCCTATGACATGGCTTCCTTTTACAACCTAAAGCCTGAGGAAGCCTTTGAAAAACTAAAATCCGGTATTTCAGGGGAAGCAGAGCCGCTAAAAGCACTCGGCATCCTAGTTAATGACACAACCGTTAAAACCTACGCCTACACCCATGGGATTGCAAAGCAGGGAGCGGAGCTTACCGAATCCCAAAAAGTCCAGGCAAGATACGGGGCGATTTTGGAAGCGACAAAGAAAGCTCAAGGAGATTTAGGCCGCACCATGGACAGCCCCACAAACAAGATAAGGACGCTAAAAGAAAAGACTTCGGAGCTTGCGGTATCCTTTGGCCAACTACTTATTCCAATCCTTGAAAAGCTGATCGCTTTCATCGCGCCCATCGTGGACTGGTTTTCAAATTTGTCCAAGGGGCAGCAGGATCTGGTTGTTAAGATTGCCCTAATAACCGCCGCCATTGGCCCGGTCATCCTTGTTATTGGAAAGATTATCACGGTTGTTAGCACCCTTGCCGGAATCTTTTCTGCGGTATCAGGAGCAGTTGCTGCCGCTGGTGGCGCTCTTGCGGTCTTAACAGGGCCTGTTGGGATTGCCATTGGCGTGATTGCGGGGCTTATCGCTGCCGGCGTATTTCTTTTTAACCACTGGGACAATGTGAAAGAGGTGGCAAAAACGGTATGGGATGCTGTCACAGGCACTATAAGCTCGGCTGTAAATGTCATAAAAGACATCATAAGGCTCGTCTTTTCGGGAATCACCACGTATTTCAAAGTGACATTCGCTATTTATGAGGCCATTTTTAAGGCAGCATTTAATGTCATTAAGACTGTTGCAACGGTAGCTTTCAAAGGGATCAAAAAAGTCATCATCGACCCCATCAAAGAGGCTGCAGACTTTATTAAATCCATGGTGGATAAAATCAAAGGTTTCTTTTCGGGGCTTAAGATAAGCTTGCCTAAAATAAAGCTGCCCCACTTTTCCCTCGAAGGTGAGTTTTCACTGCTTCCACCAAAGGTCCCAAAGCTTGCTATCGACTGGTACGCGCAAGGCGGAATCTTTCAAAGGCCAAGCATCATTGGTGTGGGTGAGGCAGGCGCGGAAGCGGTTCTTCCCATTAGTAAGCTGGATAATCTTATGGCCAATGCCATGAGAAAAACAGGAAGCGGCGAAGTGGAAAGGATGCTATTTGAAATTCTAAGGATTATGCAGGAAAGCGGAAACGGGAAGGTGGTCTTGGATACCGGAGCGGTGGTGGGAGAGCTTGCCTATCCAATGAATAAGGCTCTTGGGAAGATTAAAGAGAGGAGGTAAAATGAACGGCGTTTCATTTGACGAATTACATTCATATAGGCAGCTTGGGATGATCCTAGGAAACCCGGACATAGAACGGCCAAAAGCAAGGTTATCTTATCTTGAAATTCCGGGAAGGGACGGCGCACTGGATTTATCCGAGGCGCTAGGTGAACTTCGGTTTGAGCAGAGAAAGATTACGATGCCGTTTAAATACATTGGCACTCCTGCCCAAGCGGAAGAGAAGATTTCGGAAATCCAAAACCTACTATCCGGGAAAAAGATGAAAATCTCCTTTGATAGAGACATGGGCTTCTACTTCTATGGCCGGCTTCTGGTGGAAGGAAAGGCTCAGCATCCAATAAGCCAAATCACCATCACCGCTTACTCCGAGCCATATAAATACAAAAGGGATGTGACGGAAGTAAGTTTTGACGTAACGGGCAGCCTTGAGGTCATTTTGTCAAATGACCGAATGACCACCTATCCCGTTGTCACTACAACGAATCCATTTCTCATCACCAAAGATGAAACCACCTACTCCTATGGCGCGGTAAGCAATTTAAAGGCGACAATCCCACTCACATACGGAGATAATATGCTGATCCTTACCGGTATAGGCACTGTGAACTTCAGATACCAGGAGGGTTCCCTATGAGATATGCAATTTACTCGGGGGATGCGCTTCTTCATCTTAACGGTCTTTCGGACTACTGCGTGATTAACCCAATGCTAAGACTTGAAGAAGGAAAGGCGGGAGAACTCACTTTTGATCTTCCACCAGATCATAATAACGGGGAAGCGGTCAGTAAACTTCGCCCGGAGATTTCGGTGCTTGCGGACGCCAAGGTCATTTTTCGTGGCAGGGTCATTGAAGACAAGATGAGCTTTGAAAAAACAAGAAGCATCTTTTGCAAGGGAAAACTCTCGTATCTATATGACACCCTGGTTTCGCCTGGGATCTATGAAGGGCGGGCGAATGAAGTCTTTGCTAGGTTGTTATCTGAGCACAATGTCAAAGTGCTTGATCATCAAAAGATACTGCCGGGGACTTTGACAGTAGCCACAGATGTGGTTATCGCTACACCAGATTACAAAACCACATACGAGCTGCTTCATGAGCTTCTTGAAAAAGCAGGCGGCGTATTTCTTCTACGCTATGAAGATGATGGGGACTACTTGGACTTCATACCGGACTATTCAAAAACAGCCTTGCAAAAAATCGTCTTTTCTGAAAACCTCCTAAATCTAACAAGGGAGGTCTCAGCTGAAAAAACCTATACGGCTTGCATACCGCAAGGCGCATTTGAAACCGATGAAAACGGAAACCAGACAAACACGAGAATCACAATGAAAGCACTGACAGGGTCGGAGGTGCTTTATAACCTGGCGCTCGTCAATGAATACGGGTGGATCTTTGCGCCGCCGGGGGACACCACATTTGATGATGCGCTTTCTCCGGAAGACCTACTGATTAAAGGGCAAGCGTATATGGCATCTATGGGCGGCATGCTGGAGGCCACCATCGAGCTTTCCGCGCTAGACCTTTCATACACAGGAGAAGACATAGAAGGTTTTGACATCTGCGACTATGTGGAGGTTCATTCACCTATGCACGGCCTTCTTGAAACCTACCTCATATCCGCCATGGAAATTGACTTAATGGATCCATCCAAAACCAAGATGACACTGGGGCAAAAAACAAAGACGCTTACAGACACCAATCGGCAAAAGGAAGCGGATGCGGAAATCGCCATAAACGAACTAAAGACCGCACTTGTAAAATCGATCGCAGACCTTGGAAAAGAAATGGCGGCAAGGGAGCGATATATCAGGTATGCAGATGGCGTCATCGAAATGGGGGAAAGCGGCTCGGATCTTAAAATGCGACTTTCAAACACCAAGATCTCGTTTGTGGAAACCATCGACGGCGCGGAAACGGAAGTGGCCTGGTTTGGAAACCCCACAGGAAGCCCCGGGGACTCCAAGCTATACATTGAAACGGGAGAAATAAAAAAGTCTTTTCAGATAGGACAGTTCGCATTTGAAATGAGAGGAGATAATCTTTCTCTCGTACATAAGGGATAAATTATGGCAAGTGGCAATTTCATCTCCTCAACCGGAGTCAATCTAAATTTATATATCGCCTGGAGCTCCACCGAAAATGTAGCAGGAAATTACTCGGATGTGGTGATGACAGCATATCTAAGGCACTCATCCCTTTATGTGGGCGCTAGAGCGGACCAGGTGCTAAAAGCTGAAGGAACCTCAAAGACCTACGATGCTCCGGCCATAAGCTACAGTTCAACTAGCCTAAAAGACACCCAAATCGGCCAGCAAACGATCAGGGTTTACCACAATTCAGATGGCACCATGCCGTCCTGCGACCTTTATGGCTCCTACTATTTCAACGGAACCTACGGCGGAAAAAGCATCAGTACCATCACCGCATCAAAGACAGTGGCCCTTGATACCATCCCAAGAAAATCTTCTATCAGCGCGCTTACAAGCCCCGTGGCCATAAATGGCACAAACCAGGTGACAGTCACTATAAGCCGTGCGGATTCATCCTTCACCCATAAGGTGGAGTTCATTCTTGGAACTGAAACTGCCTCCTACACTGGAATTGCCACAAGCAAAGCCTATGCGATTCCGATGTCCTGGATAAACCAGCTTCCGAACGCAGTGACCGGATCGGCTAAATGCAGGGTCACAACCTACAGTGGCGCAACAAGTCTAGGGTATGTGGAATCCACCTTCACAGTAAATGTACCGGACACCATCATTCCGGTTGTAACGGACATACAGTTTTCAAAAGATATGACCAACACAGCGGACCCGTTTTCGGCGGGTATCTATGTGAGAGGGATTTCCAAGATTTCGCTTTCCGGGGTGTCTGTAACCAACCAGTATTCTGCCACAAGTAAAACGTATAAGACATACATTCATCCGGGAGCCTCCGAGTACACAACCGGGACCTTGAAAACTGGGAGCAGTTTCATATCAGATGCAATTCCATTTTTTGGGCAGGTGAAGCTTACTGAAATAGTGACTGACTCAAGGGACAGAAATTCAGTTCCATACGCCGAAACGATAATGGTGGAACAGTATTTTGCGCCTAACGTAACGGTTTATGGGGAGCGTTGCAATGCCGCTGGTCAGACGGATCCAAATGGCTCTTTCATCAATATTCGCCTCCAGGCTACCGTGGCTTCTGTTGGAAACGACAACAGCAAAGCCTACAAGCTTGAGTATAAGAAGCTGACCGATGTGAATTGGACTGAGGTTAGCACTGCATCACAAACAGGATACACCTGCGACCTATCGGCGATTCGGGCTGCGGATCCTGGCGCGACTTATCAGGTGAGAGGAACGGCGACTGACAAGCTTCAAAGCACCCAAAAGATGGTGTCTGTAGCAACCGCCACGGTTGTCTTAGATTTTTTAGCAGGCGGTCTTGGCGTGGCCTTTGGGAAGGCGGCTGAACTGACAAACATCTTTGAGATGGGGCTTGATGCGGCCTTCAACAAAGATGTGGTCATCCACTGCCCAACTGGCGAAAGCGGTATTCTTTCGGTTTCAGGAGTTGATGCGGATATTGACCTGGTGCTTACCCCTAAAGGCGCTGGTGCAGTAAAACTATCCGGCAGTACTGGCGGGCTTGTCTTGCCAAACAATGGACATGTAAGCGGATTAACAACCGGAGGTCAGAAATCCAGCCTGATTGTAAGGTCTCTAAGTGATAACTGCCTCATCAACTGGGACTGTATCGGATACAGCACGATCTATGCCGCAAACGGGTGCGCAGTGAACTTGTATTTTGACAATGGAAGCGGCACAAAGGTCAAAAAATACATCTTTGATGAAACTGCCTTTCTACCATCGACACAGTATGGGCAAAACATCGGAGCTGACGGCCAGGAGTTTAACAATGCTTTTATAAAAAATCTGTACCTGGGCGTGGGGAATGCCACAAGTACGTACGACTATATGACTTATGACGATTCAACAAACTCCTACAAATTTTATGCGGATGCCTACGTTGGGGAAATAAAGATTGGTGACGGAGCCTTTGAGTTTGGGGAAACGAAGGCAGGGTATCAGTTCCGTCTTGCAGCAAACTACTTTCGGCCAACTGTCGACAACACTGTATACCTAGGAAGTCCATCATATCGCTGGAAGACCATTTACTGTGCCACAGCAACAATTAACACATCGGATGAAAGGTATAAGCAAGAGATCAAGATGGTGTCTCTTGGAATGGACTTTATAAATGCCCTAAACCCCATCTCATATAAAAACAAAGAAGGGAAGAGACTGCATTTCGGGTTTTCCGCCCAGCAGGTCATAAAGACTTTGGATGCTTTTGGGATAACTGATGCCGGGGTTTTTACTATAAGCCCAAAAGACGAAATGGCGCCATTTGATTTGGAGATGAATGAGGAAGACGTAATCTACGGTCTTCGTTATACGGAGCTTCTATCGCCGATGGTACTCGCCATGCAGGAACTACATGAAAGGATTAAGGTACTGGAACATGAAGGAAAAAGTACAAAGAGCATTAAACCTTGCTGCTGATATAAGCGTCAGAGGGCAGGATGTGCTACGGATGGCTGAAGTGCTCAGTCTGCTTCAACAGGAGCTAAATGAAGCTGACAACAAAAAGGAGGAGAAAATATGAGAAAACCAACCCAGTATTTCCAGACGGATGAAAGGTGGGCGGGGTTGCCATATAGAGTAGCTGGAAAAGAGGAAAGCACCATCGGAGGATCGGGCTGTGGCCCCACCTGCGCGGCCATGGTGATTGAAACCATAAAGGGAAAACCGATAAGTCCCGTTACTGCTTGCAAATGGTCTGTGGACCACGGATACAAGGCGATAGGGCATGGCACCTACCATGCCTTTTTTAGTGCCATATTTACTGAGTACGGCATACAACATTTTCAGACCATCGATATGGAAAAGATTCTGGCACACCTGAAAGCCGGAGGCTGGGCGGTTGGGCACATGAAAAGAGGCAACTGGACAAGCGGCGGACATTTCATATTGGTCTATGGATACGAAGGCGGCTACGTCTATGTGAACGACCCTGCAAGCAAAAAGCTATATCGTGTCAAAGCACGATGGAGCCTGTTCAAGGCCGAGTGCACCAAAGCCTGGGGAATCCACGTGCCAAAAGCCCTTCCCGGCGACGCACCAAAACCAGCACCTTCTCTTACTTACTTCGTCCATTCGCCTAATGATGGATACCTGAACATGAGAAAAGGACCGAGCCTTACCTACGGGGTTATACGAAGACTCCCTCATGGGACTAAGGTTACGGTCGTTTCCCAAAAGAATAGCTGGGCGAAGCTGAAAGAGGGCGGTCATGTCCACATAAAGGGTCTTTCTAAGTATGAACCGGTGAATAACAAATACGTGACCCTCTATGCCATGAACATCAGGGAAGGGTATTCGACCAAAACCAAAGTTAAAAAGATCTTGCCCAAAAGCAAGGAAATCCGCATTTCCAAAATCCGGGGCGACTGGGGCTATGCATATAAGTACCGTGGGTGGATCAGGCTTCGGGATTCCTCAGGGAAAACTGTCCATTCATATTGCAAGAAACTGTAGGAGGTGCCGATGAACATAGAAACCATCCTTGGCATCTGCGGCGGCATCGTGCTTGTGGGTAATGCGGGCGGACTCATCTTCAAATGGATCCGTCCGGCCCTGAACCTTACAAAGCGGGTTTCCGTTTTGGAAGAACACGACTGCCGGGACTTTGAAAAAATAGAGAGCCTGACTAAACTCAATGAAACCCAGTGCATGGCCCTTCTTTGCCTTATTAATCACATGATTGATGACAATGGTGTGGAGGAGATGAAAAAAACAAGAGAGCTGATCACCCAAACGTTACTGCATCACAAATAAAGGAGAAAAACATGAAAGTAAAAGCAGACACCCTGGCAAGAACAATATTTCTTACGCTAACCCTCATCAACCTGATTCTTAGCGCATTTGGCAAAGTACCCCTGCAGCTTGAAGAAAGCTTCATATATGAAGTATGCTCGCTAGCTGCTGTGCTTCTCGCATCGATTGCCGCTTGGTGGAAGAACAACTCATTTACCAAGGCTGCCATCAAAGCGGATGAAACCCTCACTGAAATGAAAGCCATAAATTCTGTTAACAAAAGTAGTCAGGGATGAGGTTCCCTTGGATACAATCTTTCCTGTGAAAGGAGCGTATATGCTGACAAAAAAACAGTTTGAAGCAGAAAAGGATTACCGGATTTTAGCTTATTTTGTTGAAGATATGATGGAAAACGGGATCTTAACAAAGAAGGAAGCAAGCCGGATGAAGGCCCAATTACTTCGGGAAATATCTCCAGTTATATCTTCAATTTAACCCAAAACAACTTGATTATCCGGGGGAGTAGAGCTAACATTTGACATGCGAAAGGAAGAGAAGATGGAGCGCATTATTCATAAAGTTGAAACCTCCCCCGGCAAGTTGCCCGCAAGATTACGGGTCGTGGCCTACTGCAGAGTGTCTACTGAAAAAGAAACCATGCAAAAGTCCCTCTCTGCCCAAATCTCCCATTACAGTGGAATCATTCAAAAGAATCCAACCTGGCAATATGCCGGGGTTTATGCGGATGAAGGAATCACAGGCACAAAGGACAATAGAGCCGAATTTCAAAGGCTGCTAGCAGACGCTCGCGCAGGCAAAGTAGACATCATCCTTACCAAGTCCATTTCACGGTTTGGTCGAAATACACTGAATCTGCTAAAGACAGTACGTGAGTTAAAAGACCTTGGCGTGGATATTTGGTTTGAGAGGGAAAACATCAAGACTAAAAGTGCTGAAGGGGAACTTCTTCTTACGGTGTTGGCATCGTTCGCCCAGGCGGAAAGTGAGGCGGTGAGTGAAAACTGCAAATGGCGAATAAGGCAAAGACTCTCAAAAGGAGAACTCGTTAGCCTACGACATATATATGGATACGTCATAGAAAAAGACAATATAAAGATAAACACCAAACAGGCGAAAATAGTAAATCGAATATTTAATGAATATGTGAACGGCATGGGATGCAAAGAGATTGCATCCTTTTTAAATTCTAAAAAAGTGAAAAGCCTTAATGGCGGGAAGTGGACCGCTGATCGGATTGCCAAGATGCTTCGAAACGAAAAGTACATCGGTGATGCCATGCTTCAAAAGAAATACGTCAAAGACCACCTCACAAAAAAAGACGCCATTAATCATGGAGAGCTTCCAAGGTATTATGTGACTCATAACCATCCTCCCATTATATCAAAGGAACTTTTTACTTTGGCCAATCAGAAAATGGATGGTAATGCGGCAAAATCCAAAGGAAAGTCCAAAAGAACCCATCCCCCACTATCTGGTATGCTGTTTTGCGAAGCCTGCGGCGCCGCCTATACCAGAAAAACCACACATCACAAAGCTGCCTGGGTTTGCAGCACCTACAAGAATAAGGGAAAGGATGCCTGCCTTTCAAAGCGGATTCCAGAAGATATTTTACTCCATCTTTGTACGAAGGTTATAAAAGAGAATGCATTCGACGATATAAGGTTTCGGGACAAAGTGGAGAGAATCACAGCAGCAGAAGACATACTCACCTTTCATTTTAGGGGAAATAGGAAGGTGAATATTACATGGAGCAATACGTCTCGAAAAGAAGTCTGGACCGAGAGCATGAAAGACTCGGCAAAGGAAAGGAGTCTAAAGCAGTGGCAACACCGGAAAAGCAAATAACGATAATCCCAGGGGTCATAAAATACACCGAAGGATTTGAATCAGGATATCCTGGCAAAAGAAAAGTTGCTGCATATGCCAGGGTCTCCACAGGAAGCGAGGAGCAACTGACATCGTACGAAGCCCAAAAGGACTACTACGAGATGAAAATAAAAGAAAATCCAGTCTGGCAATATGCAGGTATTTATGCGGACGAGGGGATCTCCGGAACTTCGACCAAAGGCAGAGTGCAGTTTAATAAAATGGTTAGCGATGCGCTTTCTGGAAAAATCGATCTTATCATCACCAAGTCTGTTTCCAGGTTTGCGAGAAACACAGTAGATAGTCTGACGACCATTAGAAATCTGAAAGAGCATGGTGTGGAGGTATTTTTCGAAAAGGAAAACATCTACACGCTGGATGCTAAAGGGGAACTTTTGATTTCGCTGATGTCATCTCTCGCTCAAGAAGAAAGCAGGAGCCTTTCACAAAACATCTCGTGGGGCAAACGTAAGCGGTTCGCTGACGGAAAAGTGAGTCTGCCTTACAAACATTTTTTGGGCTATGAAAAAGGAGAAAATGGCCATCCAAAAATTGTGGAAGAAGAGGCGGAGATAATTCGGCTAATATACAAGATGTTTTTAGCAGGAAATAGCGCTCATACCATTGCAAAGCATTTAACTAGCGAAGGCATAAAAACACCAGCTGGATGTGATGTTTGGCAGCAGACGACAGTCCTCAGCATTCTTCGAAACGAGAAATATAAAGGGGAGGCCATCCTTCAAAAAACATTTACAGCCGACTACCTCACAAAAAAAGTGAAAGATAATACCGGCGAGGTACCAAAATATTACGTCCAATACTCCCATCCTGCGATTATATCGCCGGACGTGTATGATCTTGTCCAGCTTGAACTCGAGAGGCGAAAAAACAGTAAAGGTTACATCACTAGTAAAAACGCTCTATCCGGGAAGCTGATATGTGGGGAATGCGGAGCAACCTACGGATCCAAGCTCTGGCACTCAAACAGCAAATACAAGCGGACTGTCTGGCACTGCAATCAAAGACACAAGAAGTACTGCAAGACACCGCCTCTTAATGACTGGGAAATTCATGCGGCCTTCGTGGATGAACTTAATCGCCTGGTGGAAAACAAGGATGAGCTAACTGGAAGGTTGGAATCGATGCTTGCGGGAGTATTGGACTCTACCCAATATAACGCAAGACTTCGAAGACAAAAGGCGCAGAGGGATGCTTGCCTAAATGAGCTTAATTCGCTGATACGAAGGAATGCCACTGTGGCTCTGGATTTGGAAGCTTATGAAAAGGAGTTCACTAAGCTTTCAGATGAATTCGAAGAAACGAGGGCAACCTGTGAACGACTTTCTGAACGGATTGACAACTTGGAACGACGAAGAGTGCAGGCCAGTGCATACCTTGAAAAAATTCGAAACCTGCCGGGAGTGATTGAGAGCTTCGATGAGAATCTTTGGAATGGGCTTTTGGATAGGGTAATTGTGAACAGCAAAAAGGACATGCGGTTCATCTGGAAAGATGGCACTGGGGAAGAATAGCCACAAAGTGAATAAGAAGAAAAGGGAGCACCTGCGAGGATATTTGCCTTGCAGGTGTTTTTCTTGTTTTTGGCAAATATATTAAAATAATCTGAAAATATAAAAAATATCTGTTGCACAAACAATTTACGTTATTGTATAATTTTCTCAATAGTGTTTTGGGCTCCGGGGGAGCATCTTTATTGGGAGAATAATCATGAATAAGAGAACTTATCGTAAAAGTTTGATTTGCTTGCTGGTAGCCGCGCTTGTGGTTACCAGTTTTCCGTCTTATGGTTTTGGATGGACCAGATGGAAAATCTGGCAGCTTCACATTGCCACTTAACTCAATAACGGCAGAAGGAGTACATAAAATAAAGGTAAAAGCTGTGGACAAGGCTGGCAACTTTGCCATATCTACCGCCATTGATTATCATATGGATGATCCAGTAGCCTGACCAGCACAATCGATGGAATGGGTACAACAATAGCTTATTCATTCGATTCCATAAATCGAGAGACAGCGAAAACCATTACCAACGGAAGCCTATCTGGGGGAAGTGCCACAACCACCTATGAGTATGAGTATAACATGAGTTTCCCGGCAAAGCTCGACACCGCATCCAGTGGTATAGCCTATAAGGAAACAACCACGGATAATGGGAGGACCAGAATCAAATGGACGGACGGCAAAGGGCATTTGGTCAAGGAAGAGGTTGATGGGGTCACCCGCTACTTCAAGTACGATCAAAGCGGCAACCAAGTTCTTGAACTCACACAAGGATCTTCAAGTGACAGAGCATCAATGAGTCTCTTTGATGAAAAGGGCAATCAATTTGCTACTATTCAAAGTCCGAGTATTACAATTGAAAATAATGTTATGACATATAAAGCCACAATGGACTCCATCCTTACAAGAACCATTTATTACGACAATGGCAAAGTGAAGGCGGAGATCGATGGAAAGGGTGTCATAACCCATTACACTTATGATACAATGGACAGAGTCACAGCAATCCAAGAAGACGCTGTTTTAGATAGCAGCGGGAATCTTCAAAGTGGCGGCATTCAGACAACGATATCCTACCCGGATCAATTTACAACTGTATGTACGGATGGTGAAGGAACCCAAAGCACGAAAGTAGTTGATGCCGCAGGTCTTACAACAAAGACCCGCACTGGAACGTCGGAAACAAATATTGAGACAGTATTTGATTATGATGAACAAGGGCGTTTGATAAAAGAGACATATAAGGACGGTTCATTCAAATCATATGTGTACAACGCCAAGGGGTTGCTGACGGAAACAGCCACTTCAAAAATGGTCAGTGGCAGCCCTGAAGAACAGACCAAAGTGGCCTACACCTATAACAGCAATAATCAGATTTCAGATGAAACCGATTATATGTTAAATAGCAGCAATGTAATGACCCCTTATCACTATGCATTTTATGAATATGATGGACTTGGCCGAATGACAGGTGCAATTGCGTTAAATCAGGAAGCAGCTCCAACGCCAGCCGTAAAAGATAGTCACAGGACCAGCTACACCTATAACGCAGCTGGACAAGTAACAGAAATAACCTATCCTCTGAACACGGCTGATGAGGTCAAGGGCCTAAAATACAACTACGATTCAAATAGCAGAATCTCGACAGTGGTCGCAATAGTAGGAACGACGGACAAGACACTTCGCACCTATACTTACGATAGTTTTGGCCAGGTATCTGGTATAGCAGATAAGGCTGACTTCGCAGGGACAGGTACAAATATTGTGCAGCGAAGCTACACCTATGATGATTTTGGACGCGTTCTTACCTTGCAATATGTCAACGGGGATACTACGTTGGAAACCTTTATATTGACTTATGACCCCAATTCCAACATCACATCTGAAGTTGATGGGAGCACAACTAAGAGTTATAGTTACGATGACCTTGGCAGACTGACGACCGTTCAGACCCCAACGGAAACAACCACCTATACCTATGATAATACTGGCAACAGAAAAACTAAGGAAACGGGGGCTACCAGAAACAATTACGATTATAATGGCCTGAACCAACTAATTACTATGGGTGAAGAGGAGAAAGATGAAAATGGTGACTTCCAGCCCGTGGCATCAACCGTTTATACCTACGATGCCAAGGGGAATCTTACCCAGGACAGCGAAACCAGAGGTGGCGTCCAGACGGTTGTTGACAACACCTACACTGTGGATAGCATGCTCGCAGGAACGACTATCCAAGCTGACTCTCAGACAACCCTAACACAAGCCAATTCCTATAACGGAAGCGGACAGCGGATTGCCAAGACTGAAAACGGCACCCTGACAAATTACTTCTATCAGGGGAGCAATGTTCTTTATACAACTGATGCAGCGGATGCCAAAACCAGCCAGAACTTCATGAACACCAATGGCAGCGCCATCGCAACAGCTAGGTATTCGCCTACGGATATAACCTATTACCTCTACAACAAGGACATCCGAAACAGCACAGCTAGCATCGTTGATGAAACAGCAGGCTTCGCCACTAAATATTCCTACGATGAGTTCGGAGTGACAGCGGTTGATGGAAGCTACACCTTCGCAAACGAGATATGCTACACCGGCGGCATCTATGATTGGACATCGGGACAGTATTACCTGAATGCCAGATACTATGATCCGCAGCTTGGTAGGTTCCTGTCCGAGGACACTTACCGTGGAGAAACAAATGACCCCAACAGCTGGCATCTTTATGCGTATTGTGCTAACGACCCGATAAACTATATGGATCCAAGTGGTAACATCCTTCAGCTAATAGCTATACCACTGATTGTTGGCGCAGAGTCATCGGCTACTATAGCAGCTGCTATTGAAGTCATTTATTCTGAAGCCATTGTGGCTACACTTTCGGCAGCAGTAAAAAGCTATATAAAAGCAGTTCAAAAAACCGAGAAGAGTAAAAAATATTTCTTTGCAGCAGAACTTGATAAAAACAAAACAAACGTTAAGATTATAACGCCTAGGATATCAAGAGAGGATGCACTTCGAAGGATAAAAGCTAAGAAAGGGGTCTATACATACTATAGACATGCCGCAAAGGCATTAGCGGTATCGGCAGGTGGTAAGTGGATAAAAGAGGGGCCTTCAAAACGCAGAGATATGATGTATAAGGTACAATATTGGCATTATCATACCAGCGCAAACCATGGTGACCCGCATATTTGGTACGGACTGCCGTTTGTGCTAAAGGATCAAATCTCACGGCCACACTAGCAATTATTAATCATTTTTTTGACTATGCGAACTAAACAGAGCAAAATTGTCTTCTAAGTAAAATTAAGTAATGTAAGATTACTTAAAGTTTAATTCAGAAGTCATATGAGAGGTTATAGGTGTGTGGGATATATCCCGGTTCAACAGATTGAGCTTGAACTTACTAAATAGAGAGGCAGTAGGTTTATGAAATATTACACAAAAGACTGGTACAACTTGATGCAAAAATGTGATTACACACTTGCTATGAAGAAGATCCCTGACAAAGCCTATTCAGAGGATGAAATCAAGACCTTCTATAACAAAGCATTTC